>Ga0114922_10000320_pt1 | contig 46105 bp, 29 predicted proteins | sample AartaG_FD_100975 | JGI IMG/M metagenome (GOLD analysis project Ga0114922, IMG submission 100975) | Deep subsurface microbial communities from Aarhus Bay to uncover new lineages of life (NeLLi) - Aarhus_00045 metaG | ecosystem: Environmental > Aquatic > Marine > Oceanic > Sediment | place... | reverse complement strand
CCAGTAAACTTCGAGCAGGAACAGACTCTTCCGCGCTTCTTTTCGTTTGAAAAACCACAGCGGTGGAGAAGGATACTTTTTTGCCTTTTTGCACTTGACTTAACACCGTACAGCTACATGGCCCATGCGGAGTTTCTGGCCTACGCAATGGTTCTCGGGCGTTATGTTCATGTACTGTATTCCGCCTGCCAGGCACGTGTGCACCGACGCTAAACACATACGAACGTCCTCGTTCGTCGCCCCGCCCTTGCCCCATTGTCCTATGGTCTCATGGTCCTATGGTCCCATGGTCCCACGCCCCCGATCGCCCTGTTAACTTTTCCCACGGATTTTTTGGAACATATCGCCCGCTCGCGCGTCTACAACTATAGAAAGCGGAGCAGAATACCTGATGGCCGAACCGGTTCAAAACAGCCAGACCAGTGGCAAGAAGATCCGCCGCGCCCGAGGTCAAGATACTTCATTCGATTTCGTCGCGATAGTCAATCGCTACGAAACGCCCCTCCTGCGATACGTGGGGCAGTTCCTCGGGCCGGATCGCGAAGCCGCCGAAGAGACCGTTCAGGAAACATTCCTCCGTCTTCACCGCAAGGTCGGCGCACGCGGCCGGGCGAGTATCGACAACGTGCCGGGCTGGCTTTTCCGCGTCGCCCATAACCTGGCCGTCAGCACCCTCCGCAAGCGGGAACTCGAAAGAAAGCTCCGCGATCACGTTACTATCGAAGCCCGCGCCGACGGCGGCGAAAGCGCCGAGCCGATGGACGCCCTCGACGCAATGGTCAGGCAGGAGATGTGCGACCGCGCCCTCACGGAACTGCAAACGCTGCCCGAGCAGCACAAGCAGGTTGTTTTGCTGAAGATCATACAAGGCTTCAGCTTCCGCGAGATCGCCGAGATAATGGGCCTGTCGGTCGGCCACGTTTCGTATCGTCTGAACCAGGCCCTCCGCGAAATGTCGCGCCGCCTGAAGAACGCGGGGTTGATATAGGGGACTGAATGCCGAGACAAGGGGGTGATTGACTTATGCATTGCGAACAAGCAGAAACGCTACTGGCCACGATGATCTTCGGCGAGCTCGAGCCGAAGCAGAAGGCCGCGCTCATCGAACACCTCGCCAAGTGCGAGAAGTGCAAGGCGCTCCTCGCCGAAATGCGGTCCGTGCGCGGAGCACTCAAAGAGGCGTTGGAATCGGGCGAGCCGCCCAGGCTCAGCCCTGCGCGCCGCGCCGCCCTCCTGAAGGCCGTGGCACCCACTCAGAAGCGCAAGAAAGCCGAGCCAAAAAAAGAGCCGGCCCAACCGGCGAGAGCAAAATCCATTTTCCCGACACTGTCCTGGCCGCTCTCCCGGAAAGACTTGGGAGCAATTGCGGCCCTGCTAATCTTTTGTGTCGTGGCTGCGGGCATGCTCATGCCTTCCCTTGGGCGAGCTCGGAAAGAAGCCCGGCGTTGCGTGAGCAACGTGAGGCCCGTCGGAGAGTTGAAGGACCCCGCCGCCGAAGGCGCCGGCGCCGAGGCGCCATCCGCGACAGAGCAAAGGGCACCATCCGAGGCAGAGGACCCGGGAAGGCCTATCATAGTATATGGCTCAGGAACCATAGGTAAGCGGTTGCATGACGTTACCGACATTACCCTTAAGCCCAAGGACTTCCCCGGCGACCTCCAAACCCTCCGCGAGCGCGAGGGGCTCTCCGGCGAGGGCTCTATCGGTTACAAGGACATGGGAGGCAGGGAAGGCGACACGGCGAAAAGCACCTTTACGCCCGAAGAACTGACCGAGTTCATCAAGAGCACCATCGCTCCCGAGACATGGGACGAAGTGCAGACGCATGAGGTGGCGAAAGCCGAGCCCCTCGCGTCGCGCAGCGGCCTGGCCAACGACAAGGTGATAGTTTATTTTGAGTCGCTGGCCAAATCCAAGAAGAAGCCTCCCCGCCCTGCCGAGCTCCTCGCGTTGCGCACCGCCCGGGCCAAAGGCAAGCTCAAACTCCGGGCGCTCCCAATGATTGAATCAGAGAAGAAGCCGGATTCTGGCCGGATGGCAGGGACCGAACAACCCCTCAGACTACGTATAGACGCCATGGGAGTCAAAAAGGTAGACCCGGAAAGCCTGCATCTTGAACTCACAAGCAAGTATTTTGAGAAGATCCAATCTCAGTTGCCCGGAGGACGCCGGCCTTTCACCCTTGAGGAGGCCAAGGCGACGGGCGACGGGAAAGTCAGTGGAAAAGATGGTCCCTCGGAGCGACTCGCAAAGCTCCACGAGCACGGTGGCGCGGACGCCACGTTGGAGGGGGCCGATATCTCCGGCATTGATACGGGTACGCGGATCATTTGGAAGCAGGAAACCACCGCCCGAGGAGACGATGCTCCCCTGGACCTGATCAATGGGGACATGAAGGCCCCGGCCTTCGCCATGACGAAGCGCCACCTCGGAAAGCGCGCGGCAACGACTGGCGAGGCCACGCGTGACAAGCGCGGCGAGGACCGGGGCAGGTTCAAAGCAATAAACGGGTGGTTCCGCAACGGGAGGCCCGTCCAAACGGAAGAAACTCCCTCGATTGAAGCACATTTCGGGGCCGAGCGCGCGGAGCAATTTGGCGGCCCGCCCGCCCCGGACGCCCCTCCGTCCCCCGAGTTCGACCGGGGCAAAGGCACCATGGGGGGCGCCCTGCCAGGCCCCGCCAAGATGCTTATGGAACTGGACATAGGGCTCAGCACCGATGGCAGGGACCTCGAGGCGTTCGCCGACCGCGGCAAGGAATCGGACAAGGTGATAAATGACGACGCCCCCAACAGGGTGATCACCTGGGCCAAGCGCGCAGACGACCCGGCCGCCCCAGACACCCCTGCGTCCCCCGAGGCCGACAAGGGCAAAAGCGCCGTAGGGGGCGACCTCACCGTGAGGGGGGGCGTCAACCTGCCTGAAGATATAGTAGCACTCCGCTCCATGGAAGGCACCGTCTACAGGTCGCGCGGCGGGCAGGGTCGACGGGCACAGATGGAAGCCTCCGGCCAGTCCACAGACGGAGAGAGCGCCGAGGGTGGAGAGAAATCGGGCCGCCTGCAGGCCCACAAGGACCAGAAGATCGTGGAACGTGAACATCATGGCATACCCGACGAGTGGAACGCGATAGGCGGGCTAGTCGCGGACGCACGATTGCCCGATGGAAAGCCGGCCCGAACCGTCGCCGGGCGGGAGGCCGAGAAGAGCGCCAAGAAATCCGGCGGCTTTTTCGGGTTTCTCAAGAAGAAAAGCAGTTATCGTGCCAAACGTGACACTACTGTGATGCTCGAACAGTGGGCGGTAGGCGATGGCCGGAAGGACCGCATGGTCGAAGACCAGCACCGGCGCGCACTAGAGAATAAGGTCGCTCTCGAGGGCCAGATCGCAGCCCTCACGCGCGAAAGCGACAAAGCTCCTGTTGGGGGCCGCCCTGACGAGGACGGCCTGCCCGTCCTCGGATCGCTCTTCGACAGAAGAAACAGAAGAATAGGTCTCATGATTATGAGGGACCAATATACCACCGACAAGGCCGAAATCCCCCATTCCCAGATAATGGTCTACCCCGACAACTGGGCAGAGATAATCAGGGACAAGAAGGACGCGATCGACGGCAAAGAAGAGCCTGAAGAGCCTGCATTCATCAGGTTGCCCGCCGAAGAAGCGCGGGAAGAAGACGATGCCAGGAAGCTCGAACAAGTGCTGGCGGCTGCCGAAGACATGGGCGAGACCACGACGGAAGTTGTCGATCAACAGCCGGTGCCCGAGGGCGAGCCGGAATCGGTCGCGGTGTTCAAAGCCGTGCCCGTCAACCCGTTCGTTATGACTGAGAAAGACCACTTCTCGACCTTCTCGCTGGACGTCGACACGGCGTCGTACGCCCTGGCTCGAAACTACATCCGTCGCGGGTACCTGCCCCCGGCGGCATCGGTGCGGATGGAAGAATTCATCAACGCGTTCGACTACAACTACCCCACGCACACGGGGGGGGTGTTCACCGTGCACGCCGAGGGCATGCCCTCGCCCTTCGGCCGGGGCCTCACGCTCCTCAAGATCGGGGTGCAGGGCCGGGCGCTCGGCCGCGAGGGCCGCAAACCCGCCCACCTCGTGTTTGTGGTCGACGCCTCCGGCTCGATGGCCAGGCCCGACCGCATGCCGCTCGTGCAGCACGGGCTCAAGCTGCTCGCCGCACAACTGGGCGCCGCGGACCGCGTTTCGCTTGTCACCTTCGGCAGCGGAGCCAACCTGCTGCTCGAAGCCGTGCCCGCTAACGACGAACGGATAGCCCCCGCGATCAATGCCGTCAGTTGCGGCGGGTCGACCAACCTGGTCCTCGGCCTCGAGGCGGGCTACGAGATCGCCCGCCGGGGATTCCGTGCCGGCCAGATCAACCGCGTTATCCTCTGCTCCGACGGCGTCGCGAATATCGGCCTCACCGATGCCGAGGCGATGCTCAAGAAGGTCGAGGTCTTCAGGAAGCACGGCATAGCGTTCACCAGCATTGGTTTCGGGATGGGCAGCTACAACGACGAGCTTCTGGAAAAGCTTGCGAACAAGGGCGACGGCAGCTATATGTTCGTTGACTCCCGCGCGGAGGCCCGCCGGGTGTTTGTCGAGGGGATGGCGACGCTCCAGACCATCGCGGGAGACGCCAAGATTCAGGTGGAGTTTGACCCGGCCCGCGTGCGGCGCTACCGTTTGATCGGCTACGAGAATCGTGATATCGCCGACAAGGACTTCCGCAACGACGCCATCGATGCGGGTGAGGTCGGCAGCGGCCAGTCGGCCACGGCTCTTTACGAGATCGAACTGCTGGAATCCGCGGAGGGGGCCGATCTCGGGACTGTCTACGTGCGTTACCGCAACATCGACACGGGCAAGGTCGAAGAAATATCGACCCGCCTCGAGAGCGGGATTATTCAACGGCACAAGCCGAGGACAGCGCCGCGGTTTTACCTTGCCGCAGCCGCCGCTGAGTTTGCCGAGATCCTGCGGGATAGCGAACACGCGGCGGACGGCAACTTTGCCAACGTGAAGAACATCGTGGGTCACGTGGCCGCGGCGCTGCCTCTCGATCAGCGGGTGCGCGAGCTGCTCGGCCTCGTCGCCCGTGCCCAGGGCCTGCCAAGGGCGCAGTGATTGGAGATTGCCGTGGGGTTCGACAACGAAATATGGTTTTTGGCTGGTGCGCGACGTCTCCTCTCCTCTCGTCCTCCTCCTCGTCGTCGTCCCCGTCGTCGAATGAATCTGCCGCCCCCTGCGGGGGCTCTGGGCTTATGGGGATCTTTTCCACGGGCTTACGCCCGTGGCTACAGACTATCGCCCTTTGGGCTAAGAAAAAGCCAAACACGGAGAACGCCAAGAACGGGCATTTCGAGCGCGAGAAACACAATACTTGTCCACCGAATGGGCTCTGGAAGTGGATCCGCGTCTCCATCGATTCACGGAAACCATAATGCTGTGTCGCACCCTTGCCGTGTGTTACAGACTCGTTACAAACATTTCGCCATCGATACGTTACAAAGAGACAGAGCCGCCGACAGCGGCCATGTACAAGACCGACCGATCCCAACCGGAGCACAGAGCTATGAAATCGCATCGAGAATGCAGTGTTGCTGGCAGGTTTCTTGTGACCTTGGTCGCTGTGGTGCTGTTCGCGCGAGCGGCGGGAGCACAGGACGACCAGGCCCAAGCCGCTCAGCAACGTCCGGCAAACGTAATGCCATTCGTGGCGGATAACCTTGACCCGAAAAAGGTGAAGGTCACTGACGTAAGCCTGCAGGGCAGGATCGAAGGAAGGAATATCACTTTCGCACTGGAGCTTACGGCCACGACCAAAAAGCGAGACGTGGTGATCGCCCTGGTCCGAGGCGATGTCGTTCTCGATGACATTGCGAAGAAAACCAAGGACTACAAGCTCCGCTATGATCCGCACACGATCACCTATTACATGAAGTGGCCGCGGCCGGGCGAGCACGAGGTCGCCATCTCCTTTGCGGCGCGGCCCGTCCCCGTCGCCCAACGCACCCAATGGCGCCAGGCGGTGTTCTCAATACCGTCGTCCCGCGTCCGCAAGCTGGAGGTCACGGCCGACCGCACGGACCTCGAGATACTGTTTCCCGGCGCCCTCCGGGTAACGCGCAAGGTCGAGAACGATGAGCTTACCATTACGGCCATCCTCGGCCCCGGTCGGCCCTTCGCGGTGCTCTGGAAACCCCAGGTGGCGGAGCTCGATGCCAAGCTCGTGCTCACCGGCGAGGCCAACACCATCGCCACGGTCGGTGCGGGAGTGCTCAGGCTCGACACTCTTTTCGCGTTTGACATCGCCCAGGGCAAACTCACGGAGCTGACATTCACCGTCCCGAGTACGCTGAGCGTTACGCAGGTCCGGGGGCGGCACATCCGCGACTGGCGTATCAAAGCCGACGACGATGCGAACGCCCAGAAGCTGACGGTAATCCTCAACCGCCCGCAGGCCCAGACCTACGGCCTGCAGATCCTCTCGGAGATGACCCTGCCCACATTCCCCGCGGAGATCGACCTGCCGGCGATCGAGCCCGAAGAGGTGCGCACCGGCGGGCACCTCGCCATCGGCACGGGCAGCGCCATCCAGCTCGTGGTCAACAAGACCAGCAGCCTGTCGCAGGTCGATGCTTCCGCCTTCCCCCGCATACTGCTCGACCGCGAGCATCCGCGGCGCCCGCCGACCGGCAAGGCATTTTATTACGCTTATGCCGCGCTGCCTTACCAGATGAATCTCTCGATGAGCGATATCGTGCCTTCATACGACGCTTCCGAGCGCCTGGTGATCAACGTTCGCGAGGACGATCTGATCGTTGAGGCCCAGATCGAGCTCGACGTGCGCGACGCCCCCATCAGGAGCCTTGTGGTCGAAGTTCCCGCAGGTTTTGCGGTGGCGGACGTCTCGGGCACCGAGGTCGAGCGCGACGATTACAGCGTGCGCGAAACGGCCGAGAAGGAAGGCGTGCAGGAAGTGGAGATTCATTTCCGCAGGCCCGTGCTGGGCCGCACGCTTGTGGCCATGCGCCTTGAGCTGGGCAAGGGACCGCTCGACAACGAAGAGAAGATCGGGGGGTTCTCGGTGCAGGGCGCCAAAAACGAGCGCGGTTACCTTGTTGTGGTTGCGGAAGAAGGCGTGCAACTCGACGAGCCCACTTTTGCCGAGCTGCGCGAGGTGCATACCGGGTCGGTGCCGATGCAGGTGGCCGACGCTCAGTATGCCTACCGTTTCCGCAACGCGGGATGGTCCCTGGCGCTGACGGCTCACAAGATGCCCTCGAGCGTTCGCGTAGAGGCGTTCCACCTGGTATCGCTGGGCGAGGGCGTGATGTACGGGAGCGTTGCGGTTAGTTACTTCATCTCGGGCGCCCCGACCGACGAGCTTCATTTTCGCTTGCCGCCCGGGCTCAAGGACGTCGAATTCGTGGGGCGCGATGTGAGCCGGTGGGACCAGGAAGGTGATCGGCGGACGGTGAAACTCCAGCGCAAGATTATCGGCGACTACAACCTCGCAGTCACTTACAGCCGCCGCTACGAGGACGGCGGCGCCATACTCGTGGGGGGTATCGAGTGCGACGTGGAAACGCAAACGGGCTACATGGTCATCGCCAGCCACCTCAACGTGAAGCTGACGCCGGAGGAACGTCCCGACCGCAACCTGCTGGAGGTCAAACGCGAGGAGGTGCCGGCGCACTACCGCCTTCTGGTGACGGCCCCGATCTTGAGGACCTACAAGTATGTGGCGGCGCCCCACCGCGTGTCGCTGACGGTCGACGCCTACGACCGCGCGTCGCTTCTTCCCGGCGTCGTTGAGGTGATGGATCTTCGCACGCTCGTGGGCGTGAGGGAAGACGGCGAAATCGAGTCCGTGACGACTATCCGCTACAAGGTGAAGAACTCGTCCATTCAGTTTCTGACCCTGGCCACACCCAAAGAGGCTCGCGTGTGGAGCACGCATATCATCGAGAAGCAAAACAACGGCGCCGAAAAGCGGGTGCGCGTGACCGCGTCGATCGACAGGAAAACGGGCCTGCTGATGGTCCCCCTGCCGCGTTACAGGAACCCCAACGAGCCCGCGACCATAGAGCTGGAATACGGCCAGGCCCACAAGACTCTGGGATGGTCGGGCGCCCTGCGCCTCGCCGCGCCTACCAGCGGCGTCCGCTCCACTTTCGCCAGTTGGCGGGTGACCGTGCCGAAGGACTGGGCGGTCCTCCCCGACCGCAGCCGCGGCGCGAACATGATCCCGACGCAGCAGGACCTGAAGCAAGGTGACCTTTCACTCCTGGTGAAGAGCGTGCTCGTGGACTGGAGATGGGCCTTGGTCCGAGGGATCGACAGCCGCTTGAGGTACGCCGGCCTCGGTGTGTTGTTCGTAATTATAATTCTGGCGGTTGTGCTGCGCCGGAGCGGCGGGTTGCGGGCCTTGCCGATTGCCCTCCTGCTGGCGCTGGTGATAGTGGGGGTCTTCGCGACAAGGGCCCCCAGCTTCGCCGCACAGTGTTTGCCCCGGGGCCAGGTGGAGACGATGACGTTCACACAGGTCCTCAGCACCGACTCCGAATCGCCCCTCACGGTATCGGCGTTCGTTGTGCCTGCGTGGCGCCGAAACGTTACCTTCACCGGGGTGATACTCATTCCCCTTGCCGCGCTTGCCTGTTTCGTACTGGCTTCGCTCATGCGACGGCTGCGCCGGCTCGGCCGGGCGTTTGTGGCCCTGGGGGTCGCCGCCCTGGCCTACGCTGCCGCGCAGTTCAGCATTCTTGCCTTGCCGCTCAGTCACTTCTTCACGTGGGGAGCGCCGGCGCTCGTGATGCTGTGGCTGATCGGGCAGGTGCTTCTGCACCGCCGGTCGTACGAGCCGGCCCCCGTGCCCATTGCCGCGGCGCTGATGCTGATATGCGCCGTGCTGATGTCGGGTTGCGCGGCGCGGCCCGACATACTGCCGATACGCAACAACTTCGTGCTGGACCGCGTCGACTGCAAACTCACGGCCGAGAAAGACAGCATGCAGGTCGAGTTCGACCTCAAGCTCAATGCCGACGACCCGATGCGTTTCCCGCTGATGCACAACACCGCGATCCTCCTTCCGCCCGAACCGCCCGAACGGTTGCCGAAGCACATCTCTGTGCGTGAAGAAGGCGGAAAGTACTTCCTCGAGGTATGGAAGGCCGGAAAGTACGCCGTTGATCTCAAGTTCCTCAGCAGCCTGCCGGAAGCCGGCGACGACCAGTTGCGAAGATTCCTACTGCCGGTTCCCATGGCGCTCATGAATGAGATCGAGCTTGAGATTCCGGAGCCGGGGATGGAAGTTGCGTCTCCCAACGCCATTCGATTGACGCAGGAAGAGGCCGAGGAGTCCACCCTCGCCCGCGTGATCCTCGGTCCGGGCGACGACGCAGTGTTTGTATGGAAGCCCAGGGCACGCCAGATCGAGCGGGAGGAGACCTCGTTCTTCTCCGAAGCGATCAGTGTGATGCGATTCGACAGCGGCCTGGTTGAGGGCCGGCACCGTATCCACTTCCAGATCGCTCAGGGTGAGCTGAAAGAGATTCGCATAAAGGTACCGGATAACATGACCGTGACCGCCGTAGAGGGAGCGGAGCTGGGCGCGTGGCGTTTTGATCCGGCGGGGCACGCGCTCGAGGCCCGGCTCTCGACGCCGGCCAGGGATGAATACGTCCTCACGGTCGTCACCCAGATCTCGCCGGAAGGAACACCCTACGGAGCGATCGTCGCCCGGCTCGAAGTGGAAGGCGCCGCCAGCCACCGCGGCACCCTGGGCATGGCTGCGAGCCCGTCGGTTTACGTTACGGTGGTGGAACACCCTCAGGTGATGAACGTCGACGATTTCACTCGCGGCGCGGCTGCGCTCCTTGATTCATGGCCTGCGGTGAACGCCGCCGACATACGGCACGCCTATCGCGTGCACAGCCCCGAAGACACGCTGAACGTGGGCGTAAACGAGGTCCAGCCCGAGCTGCGCACCCGCGAGAATTCGATCTTCACAATAGCCGACGACCGCCTCGTGTACAACGGCGAGCTCACGGTCGAGATCGCCAAGGCGGGCGTGTTCTCCGTCGATGTGATGATCCCCGGGGGATACGACATCGATGCCCTCGGCGCCCCGGAAGTGAGCCATTGGGATGAAAGCGAGGGCGAAGGCGACCACACCGTGCAGGTGCATTTCAGGAATCGTCTGCTCGGGCAGGCGGCGCTCAGGCTCACCCTCAGCCGCCCCGAGGTGGAGCTGCCCAGAGAGATCAGGGTGCCCCGCGTGAGCGTCGTCGGAGAGCTCAAACACACCGGGCAGATAGTTATATCGTCCGACCGCGGAGTGCGGCTGCTTGTGACCGGCAGGCTGGGCGTGAGCGAATTGAATCCGCTTGAGCAGGGCATCCGAAAGCAGGGAACACTCGCATTCAAGCTTCTGAAGCCCGACTGGGAGCTGATCTTGCAGACCGAGGTGCTCAAGCCGCGGATCAATGTGGAATTCCTCCACGTTGCCAAAGTGACGGAAGGCCTGGTGCGGCACACGCACTACCTGCGCTACAAGCTGCACAACGCCGGCGCCAAGGTCTTCGAGTTCGCGGTGCCGGAGGAAGCCATCAGCCCGCAGATCACTGGTCCGGATATCGCCCGGCGTGAGGAGGTGGAAGCGGGACGCTGGCGGGTCGAGCTTGCCCACAAGTGGTTCGACCGGCCGTATCCGCTGAAGATCACGTATGAGACACGCTTCGACCGGGGCGCCGGCAGGGCAAGGGTTCAATCGGCCAGGGCCCTGGGTGCCGACTTTCAGCGCGGTCACGTGGTAGTCTACGCGACGGACAGGGTGGAGTTGTCGCCGCAGGCTGTCGGCCCATCTCTTGAGTCGCACGACGCCCGCAGCCTTCCGCGCACATTCGGCGCCGGCGATCTGTCGGAAGCGGCATTCTGTTACCGCACTTCCACGGCAGACTGGGAGCTTTCGTTCGAGGCGACGCGCCACGATGCGGCCGCCCTCCTCGAGGCCGACGTCCTCAGCACCCGGATCATAACCGTGGTAAACGAATTCGGCGAGAGTATCAATCAAGTGAACATGCAGTTGCGCGTCAGCGGCAAACGGCATCTAGAGACAACCCTCCCCCCGGGCGCCGAGGTATGGTCTCTGCTTGTGAACCGGCGGTCGACCGAGCCGTCGAGAAGAAAGGGAAGCGACGCAAGAGAAGTGTTGCTTGTGCCCCTGGCACAGGCGGCCGCGGGCGAGCTGCCGGTAGACGTGGAGCTGATCTATGCCGTGTCCGGCCCGAAAGCATGGACGCTCAGCGGACAGGTGTTCGTCGGGCCGCAGTTCGACCTTCCCCTCAAGGATGTGTCGTGGCAGCTATACTTGCCGGAGACATTCGTGTACTACGATTTCGCCGGAACGCTCAACGTGAACAAGGATGTGGTGGACGCAAAGTGGATCCAGTATTACGACATCAACGTTTACGAGGCGAAGGTGCAGAGAGCGAACGAAGAAGACTTGCAGAAGGCTAAGAGATTCCAGGACGCGGCGAACATTCTCGCACAGAAAGGCGAGCAGTATCAGGCGAGGCAGGCATTTGAGTCGGCGTATAACTATTCATTCTCCGACGCCGCCCTCAACGAAGACGCCCGCGTGCAGTTGAAGGGACTGATACGCCAGCAGGCCATGGTGGGCCTGCTGGGCAATCGCCTGCGGTTGCGCCGTCAGGATGCCCAGCCCGAGGGCAAAATGCCCGCTCAATCGGTGACCGACCTGGGCGACAAGTTCAACCGGGACGACGCCGAACGGCTGCGGGGCTCGTTGAGCAAGGCCGATAGCGAGAACCTCGATGTCATCAGCAACCGCATGATCGAGATGCAGGAAGCTGCCGCCGGCACCGGCGTACAGCTTATCATCAGCACGCCGCTCAAGGGCCGGCTGCTGCAGTTCGACCGCCCGCTGCAGGTTAAGCCGAATACACAGATGATGGTCTCGTTCGCCGCGAAGCCTGCCTCGGCGCCTCGTGCGACCATGAACTGGACCTACGCCGCGGGGTTGTGCCTCATAGTGTTTTTGGTTCTCTCGGCTGCCCCACCGATATGGCGGACGTGCAGCGTGCGGCGCGAGCGGAGCGCAGACAGTGCCCCTTCCCGCCAACAGCCCATGACGGAGCCGACGCCGGAGACGCCCGACGACGTTGAAGACGATCAAGCCGGCGATGATGACCTGCCGGATGAGGAAGGACCTGAAGAGCAATTCGACGAGCCGACGGACGATGACGCCCCGGCTCCTTGATGCCGGAAAACGGAGCGGAGCGGAGGGTACGCAGGGGCCGTGCACACCGACGTGTACGGCTCCTGTCGCATGTATGGGCTACGGAGAGGTTTTGCCCCGCCCGAGTGTTTCTGTAATTGAAGAGAACACGCGCCGGCGGTGTCGGCGAATAACCGGGAAGGAGGGAACCAATGAACGAACCAACCATCCGTGACCTCGCGGACCTCAAGGGGGTGCGCGTCCTCGTAAGAGTAGACTTTAACGTCCCGCTCGCAGAAGGCAACGTGACCGACGACAGCCGGATCGAAGCCGCGTTGCCGACCATCCAGTTTCTCCGTCGGCAAAAGGCTCGTGTGATCCTGATGTCTCATCTGGGCCGGCCCGACGGCAAGGTTGTTGAATCGCTGCGCCTGGCGCCGGTGGCCCGGCGCTTGGGTGAATTACTGCGGGTCGAGGTCAACGCGTGCGGCGAGTGCGTGGGCCCCGAAGCCGAAATGGCCGTCGACGACCTCGAACCGGGGGACGTCCTGCTGCTCGAGAATCTGCGGTTTCATTCCGAAGAGATGGAAAACGACCCCATCTTCGCCGAGTCTCTGGCTTCACTGGGAGATGTTTACGTGGACGATGCCTTCGCCGCGGCGCATCGCGATCACGCTTCGATCTCGGGTGTGTCGAGGCATTTGCCGTCGGTTGCCGGGCTCCTGATGGAGAAAGAGACGCGCACGATCCGCGACTTCCTGACGAGTCCGGACAGGCCCTTCGTGCTGGTGCTCGGCGGCGCCAAGGCAAGCGACAAGATCGCTATGGTCGCCAAGCTGCTTCCGAAGATAGATGAGGCCTGCCTCGGAGGCCTGGTGGGAGTCACATTTCTTGCCGCTCTCGGCTCGGAAGTAGGCAACACGTCGATTGCGGGTGAGAGGCTCGACCTTGCCCGGGACATCTGTATCGGCGGCGGAAGGCAGAAGCTGAAGCTGCCGGCGGACGTTGTGGTGGGCACCATACCGATGCACGGCGGCGAATACAGGGCTTCGTACCTCGACGATATAAAGCCGGGCGAGCAGGTATTCGACATCGGACCCAAAACCATAACAGACTTCACCTCGGCTATAACGCAGGCGCGGACGGTGGTGTGGAACGGGCCGATGGGGATGTTTGAGGTGGAGGAGCTTGCGAAAGGCACCCGCGCCGTTGCGGAGGCGATAGCGAATTCTCATGCGAAGTCGCTGGTCGGGGGAGGCGAAACGTCCAAGGCGATATACGATCTCGGCCTGGCCGAGCGCATCGACCACATGTCGACCGGCGGCGGGGCTTTTCTCGAGTTCCTGCTGTACGACGATCTGCCGGGGCTGGCGGCAATTCGCGCGCACCCGTATGCAAGGGTCCGGGTCTGATGAAAGCGCGGGGCGGTGCATCAAGGTATTATGTTTCGCGTGGATGGCATGGCGACCCGGCCGCGCCTGCCGGCATCTTGCGTGAACTACTTTGTGCTTGCGAAATGGCATCTGCTCGACGAGACACTCATCTACAGACTATCGCCCGTCGGGCCAGGAAAACGCCAAACACGGGCTCGCGGAGAACCTGCTATCCTCGCTCCACATAGCCGTTGTCCTCGAGATACGCCAGGACCTGCCGCACGCATTCGTCCGGCGGGGATGTTGATGTGTCGATGACGATGTCGGCGTCACCCGGCTCCTCGTAGGGATCGGATATGCCGGTGAATTCTTTTACGATGCCCGCCCTTGCCTTGGCGTAGAGCCCCTTCCGATCGCGTTGCTCGCACACGTCGAGCGGCGTTGCCACGTGGACCAGTATGAAACTCCCGCGCCCGTCGATCATCTTCCTCACTTCCTTGCGGACGGAATCGTAGGGCGCGATGGGGGCGCACAGGGCGATGCCTCCGTTCTTGGTGATCTCCGACGCCACAAAACCGATCCGGCGTATGTTGATGTCGCGGTGCTCCTTCGAGAACCCAAGCTCCGACGACAAGTGCTTCCGCACGATGTCGCCGTCGAGCAGCGTGACCGGCCTGCCGCCGACCTCCAGCAGCTTTACCATCAGCACGTTCGCCAGGGTCGACTTGCCCGAGCTCGGCAGACCTGTGAAGAAAACGGTAAAGCCCTGCCTGCTCCGTGGCGGATACGTTCGCCGAAGCTCGCCGACGACTTCCGCGAACGAAAACCACTCAGGGATCTCGGCCCCGGCGGTCAATCGCTCCCTTAACTGTGTGCCGGAGAGAGTCTTGGTGGGAGTGCCGCGGGGGACTTCGTCTACTGGCGCGTAGCGGTTGTAATTCTCCAGGAAGACCATCATTTTGAAAGGCACCATCGTGATGCCCAGTTCATCCTGATGGCGCCGCAGGAGCTCCTGCGCCTCGTAAGGGCCGTAGAAGGGGCGTCCGTGACTGTCGGACCCCGGCCCCGCGTGATCGCGGCCCACGATGAAGTGCGTGCAGCCGTGGTTCTTGCGGATGATCGCGTGCAGTACGGCTTCGCGCGGCCCGGCCATGCGCATCGCCAGCGGCAGCAGGCTCAGCATCACCGAGCCGGGCGGGTAGCGTTTCAGTATCTTCTGATAGCACCGAACGCGCGTGTAGTGGTCAACGTCGCCGGGCTTTGTCATTCCCACGACCGGATGTATCAGGAGGTTGGCTTGCGCCTCTTGCGCCGCCCGCAGGGTGAGTTCCTGGTGAGCGCGGTGCATGGGGTTGCGCGTTTGAAAAGCGACCGTTCGGCTCCAGCTCAGCGCCGCAAATTTGTCGCGCACCTGTAACGGCGTCAGGCGGTGTTGTGCAAAATCGTAATGGACGGGAGCTTGCACGCCCTCAAGCTTTCCTCCCACGTACCACGGGTTGGTATTGTGCATGAGGTGTGCAACGCCCGGGTGCTCGTTGTTGGTCGTTCCGTAGATCTGCCGGGCCTCCTCGGCGAGGTCCGGTTTCCAGATGTCCTCTACGTGCAGGGCGGCCAGCATTACGCCTTCGGCGTCGCGCAGGGCCAGCGTTGGGCCCGCTTCCAGCTCTGCCGCTGTTTCCTCAGGCACGTCGAGGACCACGGGAATCGGCCACAGGCAGCCGCCGGCCAGTCGCATTTCCGCGCAAACGCTTTGGTATTCCCCCCGGCAGAGGAAACCCCTCAGCGGAGAAAACGCTCCGTTGAGCAACAACTCGAGATCGCAAATCTGGCGAGGGGTGAGAGCCCACGAAAGCCAGTCCCTCGAGAGCGCCTTGAGTTGAAGGGCTCTTTGGGGCCCGACGATGAGATTTACCAGCGGTCCGCCATGAGGCGGGATAAGGTCTAACGGCATTCTTGTCTCCTTCCTCACTGCATTCTTCGGCATGCCGCGTGCCTGTGCAGAGCAATTGTGCCCGGGCATACCATGATCTTCACGGAGCCTGACTGATTATCCCCCAGCGCGGAAGGTTCCCGGTCCAGACCGGCGCACGTCCCTTAGATGACATCGCACAATTCAGGCTGGCCGAAACGCTCATGGCAGCTTGACTTCCCCGTGGCAATCGGTTAGAATACCACTTGTCCCGGCCTTGCGACAGCATTCGTGTGGGGTTGCTTCGCAGGATTGTGGCGCTGCATCTTGCGCCGGGCCGGGGGGGAACCACATCGTTATCATTCAGGAGGAGATCAGGCCATGTATGACAAGTTCACAGAACGGGCCAGACACGTCATGCTCCACGCCAAGGAAGAGGCGCGGCGCTTCGGCCACGAATACATCGGCACCGAGCACATTCTCCTCGGTATAGCGAAGGAGGGCACGGGCGTAGCGGCCCACGTGCTCAAGAGCCTCGACGTGGATCTGAAGAAGATCCGCAAGGAAGTGGAGAAGATGGTGCAGTCCGGTCCCTCCCCCGCTCCCTCGGGCCGACAGCAGCCACCGTTCACGCCCAGGGCGAAGAAGGTGCTCGAACTTTCAATGGAAGAGGCGCGCAACATCGGCCACAATTACGTTGGGACCGAGCACCTGCTGCTGGGTCTGCTCAGGGAAAACGACGGCATCGCGGCGCAGGTCCTCCTCAACATGGGATTGAAGCTCGAAACCGTGCGGGAAGAGGTGTTGGAGTTCCTTGGCACCGAACTTACCGAAGTCGGGGAGAAAGCCCCAGGCGCAATGGCCAGATCGAAACGAGCCGGAAAGGCGATGACCTGCGCCGAGAAGGAAGCGGAGCGCTTGAATCACGACTACATCGGAACCGAACACATCCTGCTCGGGATCGTAAGAGAAGGCACGGGCGTGGCGGTTCACGTGCTCAAGGGCCTTGGTGTGGACCCGGCGAACATCTCCGCTGAGGTGGAGAAGTTGGTGAAGGCCGGTTCCGCATCCGGTTCTTTGAGGCGGCGGCAACGACGTCCTTACACGCCGAGAGCCCTGAAAGCGCTCGAACTCTCCAGCGAGGAAGCACGCGCTCTGGGCCACGACTACGTTGGGACCGAGCACCTGCTGCTGGGGCTGCTCAGAGAGGACGACGGCCCTGCGGGTCAGGTCCTGCGCAACATGGGCCTGACGCTCGAAGGCGTGCGAGAAGCGATATAGAAGCTATTCGTGGGAAGGCCGCAGAAGTGCAGACAACGTAGCACGGCAACGCTATTTTTCTTTATCCAGAGAACGCAATTGCTTAAGAGAGAAGGAGTTCCGGAGCCTTGCCCCGGGTTTGCAGGTGGCCGCTCCGTGCCGGCCGACGCGGGGACCCGCAATGGGATTGAATTGTGTCGCCCTTACAGGGCTCCTCTGGTGTGGGGTGAACCGTTACCCAGGGCGTCGCCGAAAGCTGCTGCCCGCAGCTTCCGGCTTTGCCCTGGGCTGTAATCTGGTCGCCCTTTCAGGGCTACCAAGCGAAGGCGCGCGACATAGCCCCGAGGGAGACTGTGTCCGCTTGGCCGGGGAGTTGTTCTTAGCCCCAACGGGGCGTTACAATATAGCCCAGGGCAAAGCCGCAAGCCGGAGGCTGCGGCGACGCCCTGGGTAGGCAAGGCAAAAAGATCCGAGCCCTGTAAGGGCGATACAAGAGACGAGGCGATCCATGGCGCCGTCGTTGGCGAATCTTCTCGCACACATCATATTCAGCACGAAGAATAGAGATCCCTTCCTCGTGCCCGAGGTCAGGCCGCGCACCCATCATATATGGCAGGCGTCCTCAAGAAATCGGACTGCAGGGTCATTGTGATCGGTGGTACGGAAGACCACGTTCATATATTGTGCGCGCTATCAAAGAAACATCCTCCTTGCAGGATTGTGGAGGAGGTCAAGAAGAACACGGCAAGGTGGCTGAAGTCCACGAGCCTGGCAATGGCTGAGTTCAGGTGGCAAAACGGCTATGCAATGTTTTCCGTGAGCCCTCTGAAGACGGATGAATTGAGCGATTACATTGCGAAACAGGTGGAGCATCACCATCGGAGAACGTTTCAGGAAGAGCTTCGGTTGTTTTTGAAGAACTACAAATGCGAGTACGATGAGCGCTACGTGTGGGATTGAATTGTGTCGCCCTTACAGGGCTCCTCTGGTGTGGGGTGAACCGTTCACCAGGGCGACGCCGGAGCCTGAACGGCTACGGCGACGGCCGGGGTAGGCTATCCGAACGAAGTCGGTCGCGGAATTCACCATTGCCGTGTTAGAGACTGTCGACAATCCCCCCGCCTGGGCCGGCTTCAACTAACCTCGCTGATGCGGTGCTCCGCCGATTCCAGCCACGAGGGATTCATCGTCACGCCCCAGCCCGGCCCGTCCGGGATCATCACTTTGCCGTCGTGTGCTTCGAGGGCGGGGGTGTAGAGGCCATCCGTCCACGACACGTCCTCGATGCAGAATTCCAGGTACGGCCCGGCGTTGGGTATTGCCCCCAGCATGTGAAGCGTGAAAACCGTGACCATTGACAGGTTGGCGGAGTGAGGCACGCACGGGATGCCCGCCTCGGCGGCCATGGCCGCCACGCGCAGGGCCCGCGTGATGCCGCCCACGTAGCAGATGTCGGGCTGGACAACATCAACGGCGCGCATTGCGATCATCCGCCGCCACTGGGCCAGGTCGGTATCTTGCTCGCCGCCGGCCACGTCCACGTCGAGAGCCGCGGCCACTTCGGCCGTCCACTCCAATTCCCAGTATGGGCACGGCTCCTCGAAATGACAATAGGCGTTGTCTTCGAGCAGGCGGCCGACCTCGATCGCCTTGGATGGAGTATAGCAACTGTTGGCGTCGACGAGGAGGGCGATGTCGTCGCCCACTGCCTTGCGCACGGCGGGGATGAGCGTCTCGGTGCGGCCCGGCCACTGGTCTTCGTCGTGGCCGCACACCTTGCCGACGCGAATCTTGAACGCCCCGTAGCCGTGGGTTTGCGTCAGCTCAGCCAGCCGGTCGGCCTCGTCCTGCGGCTTGATCTGCCGGCTCATGCTCGAGCCGTAAGCCGGAAACGGCCGCGGGGTACCGCCGAGGAGTTCGCACACACTCTTGCCCTCGAGCTTCCCTCGCAGATCCCACAGGGCGGTGTCGACGCCGCCAACCGCGCGGCACACGTACGACCACGGGAACTTGTATTCGGCCTCCACGCAGTGGTCGACCAGCGTGTCGATGTCGGCCGCGTCGGCCCCGAGCGCGTGCGGTGCTATCTGCTGGTGTAGGACCATCGCCGAGATATTGGCATTGAAGGGCGCCATCTGGCCGATACCCTCGGCGCCGTCGTCGGTGCGCACTCGCACAATGCTCAAGCAGCCACGGGTAAAACTCTCGATGCTCTTGATCTTCATTTGTCCGGCACCTTCGTGTGTTACTGTTGCTTGCCAACGGGCGCCATTCGGCCGAAGCTGGCGGTGTTGCAATAATTGCGGTGGAAACCGGCCCAGCAATGGATCGTATCGCGCCCCTCGGGCGAATCGGAATCGTCGATCATCACGTCGAAATTGAAGAACTCGCCCGGCAGCACGTGGTTCACCTTCAGACCTTCGAATGGGAAGAAAGCCTCTATTCGATAACCGGTCGGGGTGATTTGCGACGTTGCCTTCAGGCCGGGGACCTGTTGTGTTTCGCTGCCGTAATGCACGGCTGCCGGCCCGCCGGCCTTGCTCGGGTTGAATATCACCTGCAAGACGCCCTTGTCGTAGTCGGCCTTGCCGCGCGTTGCATCGGGCCGGAGGTCAAAGAACAACTCCACGCCGTCGTTTTCCCATGGGAGTTCGTGGGCGAGATGGATCTTGTCGTCGGTGACGTCGACCGTAACCGTGAAGCCGTCTGCACCCCTGCGAAGCGATGCCACGGCCGAGGAGTCATCGGGGCCGGTCCATCCCCTGCCAGACCCACCGCCTGCAAACTGCGCCTGCGAGTCGATCTTGAGCAGCGCTTCCTGCGGTGGTTTCGCCGAGGTGAAATAGACCCCGCGCCTGACGGCGCGCATCCAGCCGAAACAGCGGGCGTCCATGAAATTGGCAAAGCTGCCCGCCCACATCATCTGCGTGTCGCGCTTGCCGGGCTCGTCGGCATCATTTATGCCGATATCGAAATTGAATGGGCTGCCGGGCACATGGTGGGCTTCCTTAAGACCCTCGAAAGGAATGAAGATTTTCAATTCGTACGAGCTGCCGCGGAACACGCACACGGCCTTTGCTCCGGGCACAACTGCTTCGTCATTACTGTAGGAAAAGGTTACTTCGCCCGACTCTCTGTTCGGCGCGAGCAGCAATTGGAATACGCCTCTCTCGTAATAATGAACTCCGCGGTCCGCATCGCGCACGTCGAAATACAGCTCCACGGAGTCGTTGAGATGGGGTTGCTTATCGCCGGTCACGTGCTTGTCGTCTGTGACCTGAATGCGGATGAGGAAACCCTCATCCGTGCGGACCACCCAGGCCAGCGCCGAGCAGTCTTCCGGGCCGGACCAAAACTCGCTGGTGACGCCGCTGAGATTCGCGCATTGTTCCTTCCTGTAAATGCGGAGTGCGCACTCGGGGAGAATCTTGCCCGGGCCTGTGAAATAGAAACCCTTGTTGTGTTGCAGGCTCGACTTCGGCGGCACGTATCCGTGTGTGGCGACGGCCCTGCTATGAACGAATGCCAGCGTCATGCCCGTCGGATTAAGGCCGCCCGTCCCGCGGTGGTCGGTGACCGCGGCCGGGTCGAGTTCCCATTTGCCGGGATTGCGGACACTGTCGGTCTCCTGTGCGGGGGGCGGGGTCTCGACCGCCGGTTCTTCGGCCGGGGTGTCGATCTGCTCGACGCCGGCCTCCGGGGTCGGGGTTACGGCCTCGACGAGGCCGACGTCCTTGGGGCCCGTGGCCTGCGCATCAATCCTCTGCCTGCAGCCGCAGACTGAGATCGCAACGAGCACTGACACCACTATGTATTCGAATATGAGTTGATTCTTCACAGGTGCGTTCCTTTCTGTTGTTTGCCGCGGGCTCACAGCGAACCCTTCGACAAAGATAATATCCTTGTGTCCGGACAAAAGCAAGCGGAAAAACGCGCAGGAACAGGCGCTGGGTGTGATAACGAAATATGGTTTTTGGTTGGTGCGCGACATTTCCTTTCGTCCTCGTCGAATCGATCTGTCGCCCCTGCGGGGGCTCTACGGTGGGGGGGATCGTTTTCCACGGGCTCACGCCCGTGGCTACAGACTATCGCCCTTCGGGCTATGAAAACGCCAAACACCGGCATTTGGAGCATGAGAAACACTATATCCGCGTTGCCGTCCATTCACGGGAACCGTAATATTGTGTCGCACCCAGAGGTACTGATACGTCTTGATTTTGCTTGATACGAAATCGCAGGTCGCGTATACTTTTTCTTTGGCCCCAAAGGGCCGCACTTCTCGCGGGCGGAACCATGCGGGACCGGATGAAAGGAAGATGATGCCCGAGACAATGAAAAAGGCCGTGATCACCGGCCCGAAGGAAATAGAAATCATCGACGTGGAAGTCCCGATGCCCGGGCCAGGCCAAGTGCTCGTGAAGGTGCTCTCGATCGGGATCTGCGGGTCGGACCTCCACTATTACGCGGGTGATCAGATCGGCGACCGCGACATCGAGTATCCGATGAGCCTCGGGCACGAGTTTGCCGGGGACATCGTGGAAACAGGCTCGGGGGTGACGAACGTGAAGCCCGGCGACAGGATCATGGCCGAGCCGGCCGTCGGGTGCGGCGAATGCGAATGGTGCAAGGCGGGTAGGATCAACCTCTGCCCCGAGTGCAGGTTTTGCGGGTCGCCGCCCGTCGACGGAGCCCTCTCGCATTACTACCTGCTGGAGGCGCACCAGGCGGTGAAAATCCCCGACGACATGAGCTACGACACCGCCCTGATGGCCGAGCCGCTCGCGAACCTGATTCACGGATTCGGCATGTGCCGGTTTGAGCAGGGCGGCACCGCATGCATAATCGGCTGCGGGCCCATCGGGCTGTTGCTGCTGCAATTGGTCAGGCGAGCGGGAGCGTCAAAAATATTCGTCGCGGAAAAGGTGGGCTATCGCCTGGAGCATGGGCGCCGACTGGGAGCCGACGTGTGCATCGACGCGCTTCGCCTCGAGGCGGCGGAAGAGATCCTCGCAGGCACAGACGGTCGCGGCGTGGACCTCGCCCTGGAAGCGGCGGGCGACATTCAGGCCATCGGGCAGTGCATACGGGCGGCCACGCCCGGCGGATTTGTTTTGATCGAGGGCATACCCGCGGAAAGCACAATTCCCCTCGATATCCGCCTTGCCCGCCGCAAGGAGCTCACGATCCAGTTCTGCCGCCGTTGCCCCGACCCGCCGGACGAGGCACTCAGGATGATCCACGACGGGGAAATCGACGCGGATTCCCTGATAACGCACCATTTTCCGATGGGCAAAACCGCCGAGGCGTTTCGGCGGGCGTACACCTACACCGACGGCGCCGTGAAGGTGATTGTGAACCCCTGGGCGGAAATGTAAAAGCGATGACACGAAACCGTCACAAAACCACTGAGCGGCCGCCGGAACGGAGGACCCCGCTCGCCTTTGGATCGTCATCAAAAATCCCTAGCTTTTCTTACGACTTGCCCCCACTATACTGTTAGGACACGAAAGCCGAGCGCGAATGCAGTCTGACGACAGCCACCTGGTCAAGAAAGTTCTAGCGGGTGAGACGGATTGTTTCGAAACGCTCGTGATGCGGCACACGACAATGGTCCGGGCCGTCATCTACAGCATGATCGGCGGCGACTCGTCGGCCGAAGATCTTGCACAAGAAGCGTTCTTGCGGTCCTTCAAATACCTCGGCAGTTTGGCGGACTACAATAAATACGGCGGATGGCTATGCGGAATCACCCGCCGGGTATGCCTCGACCACCTGCGGTCGCGACGCCGGCCGATGGTGTCACTGGACGAGCTCGCCGAGGCAGGGGCGGACCTTCCCCAACCGGAAGACGCAAACGCTGAATTGAAGAACGACGTGCACGAGGCGATAATGCGCCTGCCGGAGCACCTGAAACAAATAGTGTTGATGCGTTACATTGACAAATACTCCTACGAGCGGATGGCCGAAATCCTCGGCGTATCGAGAGCAACCGTCAGCGCCAGGCTGATGCAGGCCAGAAAGCTCCTACGGGAGAAACTGGGCAAAGAACTCGGGTGAAAGCAGCGGGGCGGTCTGCGGGCCGCCATTGATCGGGGGAGCCTGAAGAGAATTATGAATTCTGAGTTATGAGTTATGAGTTGGGGATGCAGGCTCCAGACTGAATGACTCCAGACCATTGACTGAACGACTGTGCGACTGCTTGCCCGCCAAAGTCTCCGACGCGCCAAAGCCGCTATGGCGACGGCACGCCCGGCGGCGGCGGGAGCGACTGAAGAGGACAAACATGCCCTGCTCCGAATGGGAAAACCTGATCTCCGAATACATCGACGGCGAACTGCCCGCCGAAGACGCGGCGCGCGTCGAGCAGCACCTGCTCGAATGCAGCGACTGCGCCGAATTCTTCAAGGGCGCCAGGGCCGACGGAGAATTGGTGTCTGCCGCCTTCGACCTGCCGCACCTGAACACCGCCGCCTTCGCCCAACGCGTGATGGACGCAATACAAACGCCCGTGCGGCACCGCGACCGCAGTCGTTGGCCTTGGGCCGTCGCGGCCGTCGCCGCGTCGATCCTCCTCGCATTTCTTGTTTCCCGGCCGACCAACATCGGCCGCGTGACGAAAATCATGGACCGAACCGGCCTCGTGGCGCATGGAGGCGTTGAATTGCGGCGGGCGGGCGCTGCCGAGGGAGCCGACCTGAATTCACTTATCAAGCCAGGCGACACCATCCAAACCACGGGTGACCGCGTGGTCTTCGTAGCCCTGAAAACGGGCGACGAAGTCGCCATAAACGCGTCTTCGAGCGTTACGCTGGCGGGGGAGGACGACGCTCACCGTAACGTCGTGGTTGTGAACAAGGGCGAGACGTTTGTTCGCGCAGCGAAAGGAAAGGGATCACTCGTTGTGGCAACCGAGGCCGGCACTGCCACGGTGCTTGGTACCGAGTTCAGTGTGTTATTCGACCCCGAGGCCCTTCGCACCGCCGTCACCGTGTTGGAGGGTACGGTTCGTTTTCACAATTCGCTCGGCGAGAAGATCGTAACGGCCGATCAGCAGTCGGTGGCTTCCGCCGACAGCGCACCGTCTCAGCCGAAAACGGTAGACGCCCAGGCGCTCACGGCATGGGTCGATCCGCCGTCCGCCGCGCGCCTCGAGCAGGTTGCCCGGGCGCTCACCGAGAACCTCAGCGCTCGCGTAGAACCGTCGAAGAGCGTGTTTGAGGTCGGCGAGCCGATCTATGTTACAGTTGCACTGACCAACCACGGCGAAAACGCGGTGCAGTTGAGCCGCGGGCTGTTTATCGGCCGCGAAGATACCGCCGCGCGGCGGATGCACTACAAACTCAGCCAGATCATGCTGACCAGGATATTCGGTTCCGGTCTCGAAACTGTTTCAGCCGAGCTGCCGGCGCCGGAACTTGCCAAGCTCAGACCCGGCCAAACGCGGCGGGTGAAGGTGAATCTGATAGAAGGTGACGAACACGCCGCGTTGCGAACAATTCGGGGGCCGGGCGCATACAGCGTGTCGGTCGTGTTTGCCGTGGCGGCGCAAGTGCCGGGCGCCCCGGACGATTCGATGGTCTGGGCCGACGTGGATTCCGAGTCGGTCATCCTGCGCGTGATAAGCCCGGGGGCACCGCGGGCAGGTCGCGCAGTCGGGGGTCTGCAGCTTGGCCTTTCGGGCGATCCACCCGGTTGCCGGCTGGGCGATACGCTCTTGCTGCAGTTCACGCTTAAGGGCGTTACGAGTGATGTGGTGGCCGTGAGCACCGGGGGCGAGTTCAGGCTGAAGGTCGAACCCGTCACATACGGCAAGGTTACCGACGAGGCCGCCGATTCCGACCTGCCCGGCAAGCTGGAAAAGACTCTCGAAGAGCTCGGCATCGAAGAACGTGAACTGTCGCTGCGCGGGGCACTGGATCTGCTTCCGCGAGTGTGCGGGATAAATGTTTTGGCGGACAGCTCCGTGATGAAGGAGGAAGCGATCGAAACTCAGCCGGCGCAGACCCTGGGCGAGAGCCTGCAGCGACTGTGCGAAGAGGCGGGAGCAGCCGTGGAAGTGGGGCGAGCCGCCTTGTGGTTTGTTTCGGCCGGCGAGACGCGCGCGGTCGACGTGGCGGGGTCCCTCGCGAAGCTCGAAGGCAAGGAAGGGTGGATCAGGCTCGAAGGCGTCGACAGCAGAGACGGCGCCCTGAAGCTCACCACGGGCGGAGTGCATTTCCCGCGTCCGGGGTTGTATCGGTGCACTGTGGAGTATTCCAACAGGCAAACAAAAGAGGGCCCCGACTGGCCGGCCGCGTGGCTTGGCAGCGTGAAGTCCAACTCAATGGTGCTGGCCGTGCTCGCGCCCACTCGGCCCGAGGAGCACGACGACAACGGCCTCAGCCTTCGAATACGGGAAGCAGGCGAGCAAGCGCAGCGAACAATACGACTCGCGGTCGAGCTTCGCAATACTTCCGACAAGGCGATTGTGCTGCGGCCCGGCGAGGCGATGAAACTCAGCGATGAGTGGCTCCTTTACGACATCCTCAATCCCGAGTGCTACAAGGAGGCCGACCGGCAGTTGCTGCAAATGCTCGAGAAGCGGCATTCCCTGAATGTTGATGAGGCCGGGGTCAACGACGCGGCATTGAAGGCGATGTTTGCCGGCCTCAGCTCCCTTTTCGAGGCCGAAGCCGTCGGCGACAAGAAGATCTATGCCCGTGCCGAGGATATATCCGCCGGCGAAGTGCTGGAGTTCATCGCCAGGATGAGCGGCGTTTCGTTCATGCGCAGCGGCGACCATAAGCTCATCATAAAAGCCAGCTCTCCCGGCGCTCGCCCGAACGCGCTTTCACCTTCCGTCATCAACGGTGCCGACGCAACCGGCCTGCTCACGATCCCGGCCGGCGAGCGGCGCACCCTCACCGTAACCGCGGCTCTTACCGAGCCCGGACGCCACCGCCTGCAGGTGCGGTTCCTCCACACGGGCCTCAAGCCCGGCGAGGAGGGATTCTGGACCGGCGAGGCACGCTCCAATCCCCTGATTGTCGAAATCAAGTAGAGGGCCCCTGCGGGTGCACCAACGAAACGTGGTTTTTGGTTGGTCCGCGACGTCTCCTCTCGTCCTCGTCGTCGCGCCGCCTTCTCAGGCAGCCGTTCTGTCGCCCCCTGCGGGGGCTCTGCGGTTTTGGGCGATCGTTTTCCACGGGCTTACGCCCGTGGCTACAGACTATCGCCCTCCTGTCCGCCGGAGGCTTCCGGCGGCGGGTCGGGCTCAAGGGCGGCTCGCGAGCCGCCCCTACACGCGCCACGGCGCATCATCGTCGTCGTCGAATCGCCTTTCCGAGACGGTGCGCTATCGCGTCTATCTCGACGAACGTCTCCCCGCCTTCTTAGGCGGGCTTCGCCGCGCCGCCTTCCCAGGCGGCCGTTCTGCCGCCCCTTGGGGGGCTCTTCGGAGCAGCTCTAAGTGTCAGGCACTTTGATCAGACGGCCTCTAAATGGCCTATTGGACGCATTCTACGATTCGTAAACGTCTTGGTCCACCCGCTTCTCCATGCTCATGCTCCATGTGTGGGGCGCCGTCGCTTTCGACGTACGCGACGGCGGGGATGCCGTGGGCTCACAGCCCCTCGCTCGCGCAGCGCCGTAAGAAGGCGTGTGAAGTCGTCGTGGAAAGCGGCCTCAAGATCGATCAGCTTGCGGGTTGCCGGGTGGCGGAAAGTGATTGCCGTCGCGTGGAGCGCCTGGCGCTCGATGAGCGGTTCTTCGTCTTCGGTGTGAGGGATCTGCGGTTCGAGCGTACTGCGAAACACGGGCGCCCGGGCACCGTAGAGGTCGTCGCACGCGATCGGGTGCCCGATGGCCGAAAGATGAACGCGTATCTGATGGGTGCGGCCGGTTCTCGGCATGCACTTGACCAGCGTATAATCACCGAAACGCTCAATCACCTGATAAACAGTCTGCGCCGGCCTTCCTTCATCCAGGTCCACGGCCATCTTCAGGGAATATACCTTGCTCGAACCGATGGCCATATCTATGAGATCGGCGTCGAGTTCCGGATCGTTTTCCATTATAGCGGTGTATGTTTTCTCGATCTTTCGGTTTGCAAACTGCTGCTGAATGTACGTGCGGGCAGAATCGGTCTTTGCGAAGAGCATGATGCCGGTCGTGTCTTTATCCAGGCGGTGCACTATTCCGGGCCGGTCTGTTTCCTGATCCGCGATCGGCCCGCAATGGTGCAATATGGCATTGAGAAGCGTGCCGCCGACGTGGCCGCGGGCGGGATGGGTAATGATATCCGCCTGCTTGTTGATCGCCAGAATGTGATCGTCTTCGTACACGACGCTGATGGGAATGGCCTCAGGCCCGATGACCGTTTCTTCGGGGGCCGGGAATCTGACGTGTATCAGGTCGTCTTTGTGCACCTCGTAGCTCGGCCTGACTGCCCGGCCGTTGACGGTGGCCTCTCCTCCCCTGATCAGCTTTTGAATGAGCGTGCGGGAATAGGAGGCAAACCGCATGCTGAGGTAGCGGTCGATCCGCCTGCCGGGTATCTCGCGCTTTATGCGGAACTCGACTTCCTCAAACTGCTCGGGGGTCTCTTTTTCGATTTCTTCTTCCGGCGACATGTTCGGGCCCGGGCTTCAGGAGTCGCGTGGCCGACCATAGTGGGTCGGCGGCACACGCAAGGAATGCTAAAGGGGGCTCCCTTCGAGCAGGGAGCCCCCACAGTGTCGATCATCCGGTTGCCGTTCCGGTCATGCGCCCATTGGGCCTTCACGGCAGCAGGTCCTTGGCCACGTCCACCGCACTGGCGGCGTCCGGTGCATAGCCCGACGCGCCGATTTCGTCGGCATAGCTTTGGGTGACGGGCGCTCCGCCGATCATCACGGGCACATCGACGCCGGCGTCCTTGAGAGCGTCGATAACCGTCTTCATCTGCGGCATGGTGGTGGTGAGGAGCGCTGAAAGAGCTATGACCATCGCGCCGTCTTTGGCGGCTTGGATGTACTTCTCGGGCGGCACGTCGATGCCGAGGTCGATCACCTCGAAGCCGGCCCCTTTGAGCATCATCGACACCAGGTTCTTGCCGATGTCGTGGAGGTCGCCCTTCACGGTTCCGATGGCGACCGAGCCGATTGCCTTCACGCCGGCTTCCTTGAGCGCGGGCGCGAGGACCTCTGTGGCCTGGTTCATGGCCCTGGCGGCAATGAGCACCTCAGGCACGTAAAACTCATTTTTCTTGAACTTGTCTCCTACTACGTTCATTCCGGCGATGAGGCCCTCATCAAGAATCTTCTCGGGCGCCACGCCTTCTTCCATCGCTTCCTTGACAAGGCGCTTCACCTCGGGGGCTTTGCCCTTAATCAAGTTCTCCGCAATCACCTGCATGTCTGCCATTGAAACAAATCTCCTTTTAGCATGCTTACCAGGTTGGCAAAAGCTTCCAAGCCGCGTATACGAGGGCGCGCCTCCGGACCGGCCGGTCGCGGAGACGCATTATGACTTCATCTTCGATAAACGGAATCGGGCCATCTCGGACCACTGGGGGCTCTCAACATCTTCGGATGCGAGCTGTTCGTACGTACTTCGTGCCTGCTGCAGTTGGCCAAGCAGTTCGTGGCAACGGCCAACATAGTAGAGGGCTTCATACTTCGTGCTTTTCATCTCGGGCCGTTCTTCGGCAAGGGAGATATCGTAAACGTCTTGGAATACCTCCAGTGCGTCAGCGTATTTTTCCTGCTCAAACAGTGTTTTACCGAGGAGTTGCTTTACGGCAACAGCATAGTAATTCTTGGGGAATTTTTCCAGAAAAAACCGGCATTTCTCTTCAGATTTCTTCACATTTTCCGCGCCGCCCTTCCTGAAGAGCGCGTCGGCATAGTAAAAAACGATCACCGGCTGAACAGTGCTGCCTTCGGTTTGTGAGATCAGCCCCTCGAGGCCCTCAAGCCATTCGTCTTCAATTGCCTCTTGGTCGGCCTCTGTGGCAGTGTCCATCTTCCCGATACGCTCTTCGAGCTTGGCCAGCTCGTCCCAGCCTTTGTCACCAACGGTCTGCTTGCGCTCGGCCATGAAGCCTGCAACGATCACTGCCGCCAGGACCGCGATCGCCAGGACGATCACATACGCCTTCACGGCCGCGACCTTCTGCCAGAGGCCGGTTACCGACTGCACAAAGATGTCTTCTTTCACCTCTTGCTTTTTCTGCTTCTGCCTTTTACGGCTTATTTTCATGGGGTTTTGATGACTCCGCTTTCGGTCGACGGCTCGTCTTCGCCGATCTCAATTGATAATACCGTTCGATTTGAGCCCTTGCTCTGCACGACCAGCCTGGCACGTTCGTTGCCCTTCTTGAATTCAATGGTGATCGGGTCGCTGCCCATGATCCTCACACGCTCCCAATCGTAGGCCGCCATCTGCTCTTTGTAATAATTCAAGGCCGCAAGGAACTTCACCTTCCCCTCATACTTGATGAGAGCACACACTCTGCGCCCCCCGGCCTCGAAGATGAAGGAGTTTCCGGGGAGGTATTCCATCCCCGGCATCACGGGCACGTCGTCGAAGACGGTCCTCGAAGCTCTGGTCTCAAGCCTTTCGGGCGGAATCGTCAGGCACCCGGCGCACAGCACCACGCCGCCTGCCACCAGAAAACTCAGGAGCCATTTTCTCATAGTTTCCTCCCGGTCTTTGCGCACCCTCTCAAAACCTAACAATCGAGCTCGGTGCGACGGCGTAGATTTTACCATGGCCTCAAGAACAATGTCAAGCACTTTTGCCGGCGCGGCCTAGTTCCGATTCCGTTATCCTGACCGGCCGAATCAAGTTTGGCAGAGCATACCAAAGTTGCCTTGCAAAATCCACAGAAAACCGTCCTTTCGTAAAGAAAACAGCAGATATCCAGGCGAGATAGGCGCCGCCGGAGCTTGGGCGTAATTCAATGCGTTATTGGTTTTCGTTTTTCGCCCCGGTTCTGGTATCATAAATGTGTGAGCGATCCCACTTCCCTTTATGTTCATATACCGTTCTGCGCCCGGAAATGTCCCTACTGCGGATTCTTCAGCAGGGCGGGCTGCAATGAGCTGATCCCGGCCTACGTCGACGCGCTCAAGCGCGAACTCGCCGCTGCACCACGCGGCCTGCCACTGCGTAGCGTCTACATCGGCGGCGGCACGCCAACAATGCTGTCGGCCGGTGAACTGGCCGACCTCCTGCGAACGATAGGGGAGCTGACCGACCTGGAGCCGGGCTGCGAGTTCACCGTCGAAGCGAACCCCGGCACGCTGGACGCCCACAAGGTTACGGCGCTGCTGGAAGGCGGAGTGAACCGCGTTTCCCTGGGTGCCCAAAGCTTCCATGCACGCACGCTCGAGGCGCTTGGGCGTATCCACGGCCCCGATGAAATTCGCCGTAGTGTTGAAACGCTAAGGGCGCATGGCTGCCGAAACATCGGGCTCGACCTCATGTACGCCGTACCGGGGCAGACTGTGGAGCAGTGGTCGACCGACCTCGAATCGGCCGTTGCACTCGACGCGCAGCATATTTCCACGTACGGCCTGAGCTTCGACGACGGCACGGAGTTTGCCGAGAGACGGCGCCACGGCAAGCTCGCCGAAGCGCCGGACGAGGCGTATCTGGAAATGAATGACCGGGCCCGCGAGCGGCTGTGCGCCGAGGGCTTTGAGCATTACGAGATATCGAACTTTGCACGGCCCGGATGCCGGAGCGCCCACAACTGCAACTACTGGTTCAACGGGAGCTACCTGGGCATCGGCGCCTCGGCTGCGGCCTTTGTGGGCGGGGAAAGGCGGACGAACGTTGCCGACATCCCGGAGTACATAGAGAAGATTCGGTCGAACGGCAGCGCCGCAGTTTTCAGCGAAAGACTGAATCCCGAGGATTTCGCCCGCGAAACGGCCGCGTTCAATATCAGGTACCTGCCGGGCATAGATCGGCAGTCGTTCCTCGACCGCACGGGTTGCGATCTTGAGGCGCTCTTCGCGGACATGATCGATTCGTATATTGGCCAGGGGCTGCTCGAATATGACGGTGAGGTGCTGCGCCTGACGACGAGAGCCCTCCCCGTGGCCGACAGCGTGAGCGCGGCGTTCTTGAAAGAATGAAGGGAGATGGAATAGAAGATCCTTATTGGGGGAAACTTTTTGGAAAAAGTTTCCCCCAAGCCCCCTTCAAAAACTTTTTCGCATGCAACAAAATGCCGCCGTTGTCGGGCGGCGCCAATCCCCAAGAGAAAAGTCTTTGGAAAAGGGGTCTGGGGAAAGAACCTTTCTTCAGAAAGGTTTTTCCCCAGCATCTTGTTCTTTATACTGATTGCACACTCGAGCCCTGTCATGAGCCAACACCACACAAATCACGCCACGGGGACCTGTGCGTTCATAACGCTGGGGTGCAAGGTCAATCAATACGATACGCAGGCGATCCGCGAGCAACTCGTGGCCGCAGGCTACCGGGAGGTTCCGGCCGATGCCCCCGCCGACGTCTACGTCATCAACACGTGCGCTGTCACGTCGATGAGTGACGCAAAGGGGCGGAAATACACCCGGCGCGTTGCACGGCAGAACCCGGCCGCCAAGGTCGTGGTCACCGGCTGCAGCGTGGATTCCGATCCGCGCCTCGCCGACAAGCTGGCTGATGCTGTCGGGCCCGGTAACCTGCTGATGATCGGCAACGAAAGTAAGCTTTCCGTTGCTTCTTTGGTCGCGCGGGGGGAGGCGGGCCCGGCCTGCAATACCTGGTCGGCAGGCATATCGAGCTTCGAAGGGCATACGCGGGCGTTCGTCAAGGTGCAGGACGGCTGCAACAATTTCTGTGCCTATTGCATTGTGCCCTACGTTAGGGGGCGTGCTCGCAGCAGGCCGATCGAATCGATTGTCGAAGAAGCCCGGCGGCTGGCCGATGCAGGTCACCGCGAGATCGTGCTCGCCGGGATTCATGTCGGACATTACGGCCGGGACGGCGGCCCCGATCTTGCAGACGTGGTGGAGCGGCTGGATGGCATCGAGGGTTTCAGGCGGCTTCGCTTGTCGTCTATCGAGGCGACCGAGGTCACCGACAGGCTGGTCGAGCTTGCCGCGGGAAGCAAGCTGTGCCCGCACTTTCACCTGCCGCTACAGAGCGGAAGCGACGCAGTGCTGGCGAGGATGAATCGTCGTTACACCGCCGCGGAGTTCGTGGCCGTAACGGAGAAGATCGCGCAGAAGATCCCGCAGGCATCGTTTACCACCGATGTTCTCATTGGTTTTCCGGGCGAGACCGAAGAAGATTACGAGAGGACCGAGGCCCTCTGCAGGGAGGTGGGGTTCTGCCGCACGCACGTTTTTCCTTACAGTGACCGCCCGGGCACCGCAGCGGCCGCCATGCCGGACAAGTGTTCTTCCCGGGCCGTAGCCGACAGAAAACAGCGGCTCATCGCCGCCGCCAAAGACACCGCACTCGCCTACAAGAAGCAATTCCTCGGTGCCGAGGCAGAGGTGCTTGTCGAGGCACGAAGAGACCGCTGGGGGAAATTGTGCGGCTACACCGACCGCTACGTGAAGGTCCTTTTCGACGGCCCGGACTCGCTCAAGGGCGAGTTTGTGACGGTCCTTTTGAAGGATGCGGAGCCAGAGATCATGCGGGGAAGTGTGGCTGAGTTATGAGTTATGAGTTGTGAGTTATGAGTTTCAGTCCAAGGTCCAAGGTCCAAGGTCAAGAGGCGCGGCGTTGTTCGTTCATTCGCCCGTTCCTGGGTTGCAAAGGCGACCTCGGGCTCCGGATTCCGGTCTTCTGACTTTGGACTCTTAGTTTAGTCTTGTCATTGATCATTGGACATTGGTCATTGAACATTGCCTCTCGGTCCTACGGTCCCGTCCGCTCACAGCTCGCCTTCAACGTGATGGCGGAGTTCCGAATGAAGTGATTCGAGATAGAGGATTTCGGACTTGAGCAGGGATTTGGGGCCTTCCTTCTCGAGGAGGCGCTGGCGTTCTTCGGGGGGTATGGCAAGGGCGGAGGCAATGGCCCAGCCGAGTTCGGCGGCCTTTTCGGGCAAGGTGGGGATGTCGTGCGCATCGTTGCCGCGCTGTGAGGCGATCAGCCTGACGCAGCGGTTGAAAAGCTTTCGTGCCTGGGACGCCAGACTGTCCAATTCCTGTGGCGGGAGGTCATGGACGAGTGGATGTGGCTCGATCATCGCCGTGAGGTAGGGCTCGTCGTCGACCATTTCTGCTATGGTGAATCGTTGCGTGCCCGTCACCAGCAGGGTCATCTCGGCGTCGCGCGACTGGTAATCTATGATGGCGGCCACCGAGCCCACTTGCTTGGGACGGAGAGGGTCGTCTGTTGCCAGCACTACGCCAAACTGCCCATGACGGTCGAGGCATTGGTTAATGAACAGCAGGTATCTTGGCTGCCTGAGGTTCAGCGGCAACAGCATGCCCGGAAACAGCACGTTTTCCCACGGCATCAGCGGCAGAACTCTTGCATCGTCCATGGCAGCACCCCGTTTCTTCCTTTCGCGCGTCAACGCCCTCTAATTCTATAAACGTAATGCCGGCAAGGGTGGTTGCGCCAAATTTTGGCGGGTCGAAATGTGGGGTAAATCCGCACGAGTCGTGAATAATGATGGATCACGGACGTGGCGTCGGGCCGGATGCTCGATGTTCACCCGATCTTTTCCATCCCGCCCATGTATGGGTGGAGCACTTCGGGGATGCTTACCGAGCCGTCGGCGTTCTGATATGTTTCGAGCAGCACGGCCACGAGGCGGGCCAGGGCTACGCCCGACCCGTTGAGGGTATGGACGAATTGCGGCTTGCCGCCCTTTTCCTTGAACCTGATGTTGGCCCGCCGCGCCTGAAAGTCTTCGAAGTTGCTGCACGACGACACCTCGAGCCAGCGCTCGATCCCCGGCGCCCATATCTCGATGTCGTAGCATTTCGCCGCCGCAAAGCTCAGGTCGCCCGTGCAGAGGTTGAGGACCCTGTACTCAACACCGAGCAACCGCAGCACTTCTTCAGCGTTCTTCAGCAGCGATTCGAGCTCATCGTAGGACGTCTCGGGTCGAACGAATTTCACCATCTCGACCTTGTCGAACTGGTGCACGCGCATCAGGCCGCGAGTATCCTTGCCGTATGATCCCGCCTCTCGGCGGAAGCAGGGGGTGTATGCGGTATAACAGATCGGCAGGCGGTCGGCGTCGAGCACGTCGCCCGCGTGGATATTGGTCACCGGCACCTCCGCGGTGGGGATGAGGAAGAGATCGTCCACCTCGCACAGGTACATATCTTCTTCCAGCTTGGGAAGCTGGCCGGTGCCCGTCATCGAGGCGCGGTTCACGATCAGGGGCGGCATTACTTCTTTGTACCCGTGCTTTGTGGTGTGGAGGTCGAGCATGAAGGTATAGAGCGCCCGTTCCAGCTTCGCGCCGACGCCCACAAAGAGGGCAAAGCCCGCCCCCGATATCTTGGCGGCCGCTTCGAAGTCGATGATACCCAACTCCTTGGCCAGGTCCCAGTGCGGCTTGGGTTTGAAATCAAATTCCTTGCGCTCCCCCCATGCTCCTACGTGTTCATTGTCTTCTTCGTCCGCCCCCACCGGCACGCCCTGTGCGGGCACATTCGGGATGCTCATGATGATTTCACTGATCTGCGGCTCGAGCTCTGCGAGTTTGGTTTCGTAGTCCTTCACCTTGCCGCCGATCTCGCGCATTTCGCTGATGAGGGCCGAAGCGTCTTCGCCGCTCTTCTTCATCCGAGCGATTGTTTTCGATACGTCGTTCCTGCGACCGCGGAGTTGCTCCGACTCGTACAGCAGCGAGCGACGCTCCTCGTCGAGCTTCAGGAGGGCGTCGACGTCGGCTCTCTCGCCCTTGTTGCGAATGGCTTCCTTGACGATCTCTGGGTTGCGTCGAATGAAATCCATATCGAGCATCTGTTCAGCTCTCCCGGTTCATGGGTGCGACAACGAAATATGATTCTTGGCTGGTGTGCGACACCTCGATTCGTCCTCGTCGTCGTCCTCGTCGTCGAACTGTTCTGCCGCCCCCTGCGGGGGCTCTGGGGTCATGGGGCCGATCTTTTCCACGGGCTTACGCCCGTGGCTACAGACTATCGCCCTTCGGGCTAAGAAAACGCCAAACACGGAGAACGCCAAACACGGCCATTTCGAGCGCGTTCACATGCATGGTCGAAGGCGTACCCTCTACATGTTTCCTTGCTTGTACCATTCGACCGTCCGTTCCAGGCCCGTGCGCAGGTCAATGGTCGGATCGAAATTCAGGATGTCGCGGGCCTTCGATATGTCCGCGGCGGAATCTTTGACGTCTCCCGCCCGCTCGGCCATATACTCGGGTTTGATGTCGGTGCCGAGCACTTCGTTGAGCGCGTCGACCAGCTCATTGATCGAGATAGGCTCCCCGCAGGCGCAGTTGAACAACTGCCCGGCGGCGCCGTCGGCCGTGCAGGCCAGCTTGTTTGCCTGATAAACGTTCTCGACAAACGTGAAGTCGCGCATCTGCTTGCCGTCGCCGTAGATCGTCGGCGATTCGCCATTGAGCAGCATCAGGATGAACTTCGGGATCACCGCCGCATACTGGCTGGCGGGATTCTGCCTGGGCCCGAAGACGTTGAAGTATCTCAGCGACACGCACTCCAGGCCGAATATCTCGGTGAACACCTTGCAGTAGTATTCGCCCGTGAGCTTGGCGACGGCGTAGGGCGAGAGCGGCCGCGGAGCGAACGTTTCCTTGTTGGGGAGTTCGGGCGAATCGCCATAGGCCGAGGAGGAAGCGGAGTAGACCACTCGCCTCACGCCTGCGTCGCGGGCGGCCATCAGCACGTTGAAGGTGCCGTCTATGTTTGCCTCGTGGCACGCGCGAGGATCTGCGATCGACGCGGGCACAGACGGCCGGGCGGCGATGTGCAGCACGTAATCCACGCCGTCGACGGCCTTCGAGACGTCGTCCGTCTTGCAGATGTCGCCTTCTATCAGCTCGATCCTGTCCAGGAAATCGGCGATGTTTTCTCTGCAGCCCGTAGAAAAATTATCGATTACGCGCACCTCATCGCCGTCGTTCAGGAGGCGTTCGGCGATGTTTGAACCAATGAATCCCGCGCCGCCTGTGAGCAAGTATTTGGCCATGTCGTTCCTTCTCGAAATGCTTTATCCGACTTCGGTGTGTTTCCTCTGACGATACTCCACGCCAAGTTCGTCGGCCAGACGCCTGCAAGCCTCGATATCGACACCCGGGTAGTCCAGCGCCGTCACGCCCACCTTCGGCAATCGCTCCCGGGCGTCTTTGATGAACTCTATCATTGCGTCGTAGGCCGCCGCCCCGTGCGTAGGACGGCAAATCGCCACGTACTGCTCTCGGTCGGCGCTGTTGACGCTCACCGATACTTCATCGACCAGCCCTACAAGCTCGGGGGCTATCGGCCGATCGTTGATCAGATTGCCGTGGCCATTGGTGTTCAGCCTTACGCGCCCGCCTCGCTTTTTCACGTGCTCGGCCACCTGCTTGAGGACCTCCAGCCGCGCCGTCGGCTCACCGTATCCGCAAAACACAACCTCGGCGTATTGCGTCGGGTCTCCTATGGCCTGGATCACCTCGTCCGCCTCGGGGTCCGTCTCCAGCCGCAGCCAGTGGCCCTTCACCAGCGGATTGCTCTCGCGACTGCAGAATGAGCAGCGGTTGGAGCAGCGGTTCGTCAGGTTCACGTACAGGCTGTTGCGAATCCTGTAGACGATTTCTCCCGGGCCGTGCGGCTCGCCGATCGCAAAGAGCGTCCGAGCGTTGACCGACGTGACCCGCGCAATATCTTCGACCGTGAGCTTATGGATGTCTGCCAGCACGCGGGCAATGTGTGCCACGTTCGCGGGCTCGTTGCGTTTGCCCCGCACCGGCTGCGGCGCCAGGTAGGGGGAGTCGGTCTCGAGCAACAGGTGGTCGACCGACACCGCGGCCGCCGTCTCGCGGAGGTCGCCTGCGTTGGGGAACGTTATCATTCCCGCAAAGGATACAAAGAACCCTCGGTCAAGGAAGGCGCGGGCATCATCCGCCGTACCGGTGAAGCAATGCATCACGCCGTGCCAGCGGGCGCCGGGTGCTTCGTCATCGAGCACCTTCAGGCAATCGTCGTAGGCTTCCCTGCAATGTATTATGATCGGCAGGCCGAGCTCGAGAGTGAACCTCACCTGCTTGCGAAAGAGCTCCTGCTGAGCCTTGCGTGGGCTTAGGTCGTAATGGTAGTCCAGGCCGGTTTCACCGATGGCCACAGGATTGCTCTCGCGTACGAGGCGGGCGAATTCCTCCCACTGATCGTCGCCGATATCCTTCGCATAATGCGGGTGCAGTCCGAGGGCGTGGTAGACCTCCTTGTGCTTTTCGGCCAGGGCCTGCGCCCTGTGGCAACTCTCGAGGTCACTGCCGGGATTGACAATACATTCCACCCCGGCCTCGCGTGCCCGCCTGAGCAGCTCGTCTCGGTCGTCGTCGAAATCGGGGAAATCGATGTGAGCGTGAGAGTCAATAAACACAAGTAGATTCTATTCGTGAAATCCCTGAAAATCAAGAAAGATATGGCGCACGTCGGATCATTTCTTCTCGTCGTCGTCCTCGTCGTCGAATCGCTCTGCCGCCCCCTACGGGGGCTTTGCGGTGGGGGCGATCGTTTTCCACGGGCTTACGCCCGTGGCTACAGACTATCGCCCTTCGGGCTAAGAAAACGCCAAACACGGCTGCCGTGCCGGCAGGAGCCGGCGCGGCTGTAACAGCCAAGAAGTTTCTGAAGGGGGGTTTGGGGGGAAGCTCTTTTCAAAGAGTTTCCCTCCCGCCATCGTTGCTTGAAAACGGTCCAAACAGCGGTTGTGACTCAGCGCACGCACAGTTCCTGAACCGCCAAAACCACAGGAAAGACCATAATACTTGATCACACCCGATACCCCGCAAGTTCATGGCGCGGAGTTTGAGATACGGTTGAAGGCTATTTGCTCCGACCTCCGGGGCCGGTCTTTTTGCCGAGCATTGCCAGCAGCGGCTGGAGCGTTCTGTGCTCGCGCTCGAAATCCGCCGCGATCACGTGGGCCAGGAATGTGATGGTCTCGCGCGCGAGGGCGGCGGGGATGCGCATGCGCGCCGGTGCCCGCGGCGTCTTTCGAGCCAGGCTGCCGATGAGAGAGATCGTTCCGCGCAACACTTCGGCGGTCCTGTCGTCTTCCCGCTTACACTTCGGGCACGTCAGGCCCATTTGCGTGTAGCTGTAGGTTGCGGTTACGTCATCGATCTGCGCCCCGCAGGCGGCGCATTCGTGCAGATTCGGCATGTAGCCGCTGAGCCTGAGCAGGTGCACCTGGAAGTAAGCGAGGGCCGGTGCGATTTCGGCCCGTTCGAGGTGGTTGAGTGTATGTGCAAGCAGGTCGTAAATCTCCGGCTGCCCCTCCCCTTCTGGGGAGGCGTCGCCGGCGATCTGGGCGGCGTATTGCGCTGCGGTCATCCTCTCGGGCGATTGCCGCAGACCGAGGTACCGCTCGCGGCAACTGAACTCGGTGAGGATGTGCAGGGTGCTGCGCGGGCTGATGAGGATCACCGCCTGGCCCCGTGCGAGGAGATCGATCTCGCCCTCGAAGATGTGTTTGGGCCGGTGAGCACCCTTTGCAAGCACACTGACAGTACCGTGCTCCCGGGTGAGGATCGACAGGACGAGGCTTGTCTCACTGTAATCTGAGCGTCGGAGGATGATGCCGTCGGATTTGATGAACCGCTGGTCGGGTGCTGGGAGCATCCTCACCTCGCTGCGGCTGCGCCGGGTCGGGTCAATCGGGCCAGTCGCCGGAAAAAACTTCCACCGCCGGGCCCGTCATGTAGACGTTGTCGTCGGGCCACTCGAGCTTGAGGTCGCCGCCCGGCAGGTGGGCGGTTATCGTTTTGCCGGTCCGACCCGAAAGGACCCCGGCCACGCACGTGGCAGAGGCGCCGGTGCCGCAGGCGAGCGTCTCGCCGGCTCCGCGCTCCCACACGCGCAGGCGCACCTCGCCTGTGCTCAGAACCTGAACGAACTCAACGTTGGTGCGATTCGGAAACGCCTCGTGATTCTCGAACAGCGGGCCGTATCCGTGCACGTCGAAATTGTCGACGTCGTCCACGTAGGTGATGCAATGCGGGTTGCCCATCGAAACGCACGTGACCACGAGATCGCGGCCGCCGGAGGATAGGGGCTCGTTTACGACCTTGCCCGCCGGACCCAGCATGGGGATGTCGGCCCGCTCGAGGATCGGGCGGCCCATGTTGACACGGACGAGGCTGACCGTGCCGTTGTGGACGGTCAGTTGAAGCGCCTTTATTCCGGCCGCGGTTTCGATGAACAGTTCATCTTTCCTCGCGAGGCCGCGCTCGTAGGCGAGCTTGCCCACGCAGCGGATGGCATTGCCGCACATTTCGGCCTCGGTGCCGTCGGGGTTGAACATCTGCATACGCAGGTCGGCCTTCTCCGACGGCAGCAGCAAGACCAGGCCGTCGGAACCGACCCCGAAGTGACGGTCACTTATCCTGATGGAGAGCTCGGCCGGATTCCCGACCGCCTCCTCAAAGCAGTTGATATAAACGTAATCATTGCCGCAGCCGTGCATCTTGACAAACTTCATCGCCGCTTGCCTTTCTTGCCCTTTCTTGCGGTCGCCCGGATAGGCTCGGACTCAATCAGTTCCGGTCTAGGTGCGCGGTAGATCGTCCATCGGATGGCATCGTGGTCGCGCGATAATTCTTCCCACGAGAGCTTCAGGAATTCGATGAGGCCGCGGCGAGATTGCCCGTCCATATACTCCTGAGCAAAGGTCTTTACGAGTTCATCGTACTTCTTCTGAGAGCCGTGAACGTAGTGTTTTCCTTCGAACCTGCGTATGTCTCCGTCGAATTGCGGACTCACGTGATAAAGCTCGTGAAAGACTGTTGTGATCTTGTCTTCGAACGACAGATTCTGAAACCGCGGGAGGCAGAATGATATAATGTAGAGGACCTCGTTGCCTTCGTGTATCACCCTCGGTACGCGATACACGCACCCGCGTTTCGTGGTCGTGAGCGAGCCGTTCTCGAAGCGCAAGGGCACCGTTCTGGCGTAGAGACCCGCGTTGGCTGAGTTGCGCGCCCTTACGCATCCCACCAGCACCAACGACATGTCGATATGTTGAAAGACATCGCAGCGCGACACAATGTCTTCGATGAGAGTTTTCATGTTAGCCGCGTAATCAAACGGACCGGACACCTTTTCATCTTGCTTAGCGATACGTTGTTCTCCAGATTATCGAGGCGTTGCCCGCGGGTGATCGGTGTATCGCCCCGGGAGGTATATTTGCCTCCGAGTCTATTATTATGTTTTCGAGCTGTGCAGAATCGCCGATCTTTGCATTCTCCAGCACGATGCAATGCTCGAGCATGCAGCCGCTGCCGACCACGCTGCCTTGCCCGATGCTTACACCCCTGCCCATGGTGGTTCCGTCGCCGATGCGTGCGTCGCGGGCGATCGCCACCGTGTTGCGCTTGATGGCTTGGGGCGAAACATCCGCGGAATCGTCGATGAGTGTTTCTCCCTTTTCGACGAGTTCGCGCTGAACGCACTCGTTTGCCCCAATGAGCGCGTCAGGGTCGGTCAGGTTCGCCCAGAAGCCCGTTATCGGCATTGCGCGTATCGTGCGGCCGTTGTCGATCAACTTCTGAATACCGCCCGTGAGTTCGTGTTCGCCCGTTGGTGCAGGCGGCAGGCTTCTGGTGGCGTCGAAGATCTCGGGCGGAAAAACGAACAGTCCCGCGCTCACCAGGGCGCTCAGGTCGCCGGGCCCTGGCCGTTCCACTATTCGGACTATTCTGTCGTTTTTCACTAACACAGCGCCTATGGCAACGGGCTTGCCGATGTCGTACGTGCTGAGAATGGCCTCGGCGCCCTGCTGGAAGAGCTTGACCGCGCGCGCATAATTTGCCGAATGAGCGATGACGTCGCCAAACACAAGCACGAACGGCTCGCCGCCTGCGAAATCCTCCGCGAGCATTGTGGCACCACCGGTGCCGTTGAGAACATCCTGGACCTGGTACGTGATCCCGACGCCGGGCACAGGCTTTTGCCCAAGGCTCTGCTTGATCTTTTCCAACCTGTGGCCCACGATGACGAGGGCGTCGGTTACGCCCGCGTTTGCCAGGCGCTCGATGATCAACTGAAGCACCGGGCGGTTGGCGAGCGGCAGGAGCGGCTTGGGGCGCTCATTGCAGAGCCCGCGCATTCGCGTGCCTTTACCAGCGGCCAGGATTACTGCTTTCAACGTTTCACCTGATCAGTTTTCGATGCCGCGCTCTACGAAGTCTTTTCAGCGGGAGAAGATGATAGCAGGAAGGGCAAAGCAATTCAAGGCGGAAAACCACACGGATACGAGTGAAGGGTGTGATAAGAAATCTTGGTTCAAGCCTTCGCCTCGTCGGCAGAACCGCCCGGTTTTTTCGGAGACGGTGCGCTATCGCGTCCACCTCGACGAACGTTTTCGTTCGTCGAGCCGCCTTCTTAGGCGGCCCTTGCGCTGGGGGAAACCTTCCCGCCTGCCATAGCTGTGCGGCGGACAGGTCTGAAGAAAGGTTCTCCCCCAGACCCCTTTCCAAAGACTTTTGTCGGGCCGGCGCTGCTCAGCCTCGCGCACGAATGTCGTAACCGACTGCGGCGGGAGGGTGGGTTGCTGTTCTCGGCGCTGGGCCGGGGCGCATTTTATGGCGGCCGTGGTCTCGTGGCGTTGCCAATTGCGCATGTCCAGGCCAAGGTCTACCTGCTGCTCGTCGCTTGTAGGGTTTACGGCCACGATCACGCGCTCGCGGCCTTTGCCCTTAAATGCGGTGACCAGAATGTTCTTGTTCTCACAGCGCGCCGAGCATCGCACCATCCCGGGCCGCACGAAACGGTAGTAGTTCATTGAGGTGTAGAATTTCGGGGTGATCTCGTATTCATCGTGCTCAGATTCCTTGCAGTAAATGAGTGCCTCGCCCCGTTTATCGAAAAACAGCGCCCAGAAGCACACGACCTCGCAATCGCCCTCGGTGAGCGCCCAGTGGATCTTCTGTGCCCAGACTATCGCCTCTTCATACGAGGCGGGCTCGATGCCGTAACTCAGGTAATTCGCGGTCTCCATGAACCACAGAGGGCGTTTGTGTTTCCGCGCGAAGTCGCGGGCCTCTCGCCAGCGTGCGGGGTCACGATCGACGCGCTCGTACGGAATGCTGAGGTCGTAGAGGTGCGTGAGGATCGGGGTGCCGGGACTGGCGTTGGCCTTTTCCATAGCTTCGACGTACTCGGGCATGTTGTACATGCGGCAGGTGTCGGGGCCGAGCACCTGAACGGGTAGATTCTCCCTTTTCAGCCGGGCTGCTACCGTCGCTACGGCCTTGGCGTAGAGATCAGGTTCCCACCAGCAGGTCGGATAGTAATATGTGAGGTCGGGCTCGTTCTGTATCGATATGAGCCCTATGTCGATGTCGAACTCACGTTTCATTCCGATCACATACGCCGCCCACAACTCGGCGTGTTCGTCGATGAGATCAGGCTTCAGGCTGCCGCCGCCGGCGCGGGAGCCGTAGCTCTTCATCCAGCCGGGCGGGCTCCACGTAACGGGGATGACGGTCTTTACGCCGCGCTCCCGGGCGGCCTTGATGATAATCGCATTCTTGGCTTCCGTGGTTCGGATGGGGAAGCCGGCCCAGTTGAAGGTGTTGGGATCGTCGTTATCGTTGGCCGGTTCGAGCGATTTCTCATCGCCGCCTTCACCCCCGAGCGCCCTGATCCGGAGGACCGACGCTCCGAGTGTGGTGAACAGCAGATCGAAAACCTCCTCCCGCTGCTTCGGATGCGGATGCACCCAGCCCATCGTACCGCCAAAGCCGACTATTGTCTGGTGGGTATCGTCCCAATCGACCGAGATCGCCGTCCCCTGCGGCGGCGGGGTTTCGTCGGCTTGGGCCGGGCCGGGCGGTGCTGGAGGCGGAGGAGGCGCCTCGGTTTCCGTCTTGCATGCGCAAAGGCACACCACGACCAGCAGTATAAATGAGTTCGTCATCTTCATGGTATGGGCGCTGCTCATTCCTGTCGGGTCCATTCCCTATGCACATTCTATCCTCTTGCCTTGTGGGTTGTCAAGGATAGATCGTACCGTACAGCCGTCAGGGGTGCGATCAAGTATTCTGGTCTTTCTTAAGAGCTGTGCGTGGATGGCATCACAGCGGCTGTCTGAAACGTTTTCAAGCAACGATGGTGGGAGGGAAACTCTTTTCAAAGAGTTCCCCCCCCTTCAGAAACTTTTCACGGCCGGGCCGGCAGCCGGCTCGGCCTGGTGTAAGAGTCCAAGAGTTGAGGGGGGGGCGACGACCTTCAGAAGCCCTCAGGCTGTTAAAGCAAGCCGGCCCGGCCGCCGGGACGGCTGTGAAAAGTCTTTGGAAAGGGGTCTGGGGGAGAACCTTTCTTCAGAAAGGTTTCCCCCAGCGCGACGAGACAAAGGCTTGAACCAAGATTTCTTATCACACCCCCCGTAAGGAACAGGCGGCAGGCGCGCAAAGAGTTCCATGTTCCTCACGGCTGATGTCATGCCGGAGATTGTCTCGCGTTCTGCGGGAAAATCCCCTTGACGTGCGCATCGTTTTCGGGACAATATTGCGGAATGTGAAGTCCCTTGTTATCGGAAACGCACTCACGCGGTTCCGGCCGGGCTGCATCGATTTATGTGAGGAGATTTTACCGATGCCCAAGATCACGATCGTCGGTGGCGGCGCGTATGTCTTTCCGCTGGGAATGGCACGCGACCTCCTTTCGTTCCCCGCGCTGCAAAGCTCTACTATATGCTTGTACGACATCAACGCCAGGCGCAACAACCGCAACGCGGCCGGCGTCCGCAAGATGATTAAGATATTCAAGCTTCGCGCCAAGGTGCAGGCGACAACCGATCCGGAGAAGGCGTTCGACGGCGCCGACTTCTGCATCTGCACCTTCCAGGTCGGCGGGATCGAAGCCTACGGCCACGATGTGAACATCCCGAGGAAGTACGGCGTGGATCAATGCGTGGGCGATACGTTCGGGCCGGGCGGAATTTTCCGCGGGCTGCGCTCGATCAAAGCTCTCAAACAGATCGCAGACTACATGCACCGCCTCTGCCCCGACGCCCTTTTCATCCAGTACGCCAATCCGATGGCGATAAACTCGTGGGCGATGAGTCGCCTCGGAATCAGGAACATCGGCTTGTGCCACTCCGTGCAGGGCACGAGCATGATGCTCGCCAACGAAATGGGCCTGCCATACGACCAGTGCTCGTTCATCTCCGCCGGCATCAACCACCAGGCGTGGTTCACCGATTTCCGCTGCAACGGCATCGACGTGATGCCCCTGCTGCGGGAGGTCATGCTCGAAAAGCACCTCAGCGGCAAGGACGGCGGCGAGAAGAGCGACGAATTGCACGCCGGCGGCGGCGAGCGCGTCCGCACCGAGATCATGCGCCTGACCGGTTACTTCCATACCGAAAGCTCCGCCCACGCCAGCGAGTACATGGCCTATTTCCGTAAGAATCCCGAGATGGTGCTCGACTATCAGCCCTCGCGCTGGGACTATTACGAGATCTGCTGCAATTATGCGGTGGAAACGCAGGTGGAAGGTTTCATCAAGAACGTCCGCAAGGGCGGTCTGCACCCCAGCCACGAATACGGGTCGTGGATAGTCAACGCGATGACAACGGGCACGCTGAGGCTTGTTCACGGCTCTGTGCCCAACAACAACATCATCACGAACTTGCCGAATGAATGCTCGGTCGAGGTGCCGGTATTCGTCGACCGCGAGGGTCTGCGCCCGCAGGTGGTGGGCGATCTGCCGCCCGCGTGTGCCGCGGTCAACCGCATCAGCGTAAACCAGGTGCAACTGGCCGTGGAGGCGGCTCTGGCGGGCGACCGCGACCTGCTGTACGCCGCAGTGGCGATGGACCCGCTCACGGGAGCGCTCCTCACGCTGCCACAGATTCGCAAGATGGTCGATGAGATGATCAGAGCCGAGAAGCAGTGGCTGCCGAAGCTTCAATCGAAGACACTCGTCACGGCCGGCGCCGACGGCATACTCAAAGCAGTGAAGAAGTCTCTGAAGGAACCCGCAAAGAAAACGCGAAAGACCCGCAAGAAGGCCGGCAGATCGAAGAAGTGATGGTGGAACGGCGGGGGAAGCTGTCTGTGGCGATCATCGCCTAATCCATCGGATCGTTCTCTCGCCTGAAAGGCAGGAACGCATCTATGAGTTTCTTGTTTGCCGTATAAGCAACGTACTTCGACATTCGGCCCTCGACCTGCGTTACGGTGCTCATCTTGACGATCAGGCGCATTTCTTGCAGGGCATTCAGGTCGCGCGACAATGTCTTATTTGTCTTGGCTGAGTAAACCTTGGCCACCCTGGGGCTTATGGAAGTCAATTGAGAGCGACGGACAGGCTCTGCGCTTCGGGATAAGTCTAAGACCAAGTGACGGCGGCGTTCTTCCGCGGGGCCGGTTCTGTCGCGAAAGGCTTCGTGGACATAGTTGCGCCAAGCCACATCGCGCTGCTGCTCCCGTATCAGATCAATCTGCTCGGCAAGTCCATCTCTCATGCCCTGCGCGGCGTAGCATATGAACGGAATTACGTCTCCGCCCGACTTGCTGGCGCGGTCCAGTTGCCGGTAGTATTCTTCTCTCGTCAGGTTGTAGTGGTTGCTCAAGAGATGCGCCGCCGGAGCCGGAACACCGGCGCTCAGTAATATGTCGAACTCAACGAGGCGAGCCGTCCGGCCGTTGCCATCGCCGAACGGGTGGATCCAAGCGAGGTATATGTGAGCTAACCCGCATTTCTCACAGCTCTTCGCATTGCGCGTGGAAACGCCACATCGCGGCAAGCTCGCGCGTTATGCGCGGTTATGGTGTCGTCAGCAGTCGGCCGACAGGCATCACCCCCTTTCCCCCATTCGCGAGGGCAGTTGGAAGGCCCGAGTTGCCGGCAGCTCAACACCGCAACGGCAGGCTCTCCAACCGACGCAAAACGTCGACGAACAGGTCCTGAAGCGGGAAACTGCTTGCCATCGAAATCCAAATCCGACGAACCGAAACCCGGATGGCCGCGCCGATCTTGAGCAGCTTGAGACGGATTGTGTCGCAGCGGGCACGGGCGAGTTTCGTGCCGGCCAGGCCCAGCCGCCGCAGTCCACGACGTCCAACTCGCCAAGATAAGCCACCGTACGATGACGCGGCCCCTTCGGCGTGCGGTACGACTCCACCAAATCCCAATAGGTGTGAGCCTTACCGTTCTT
>Ga0114922_10000319_pt1 | contig 46150 bp, 42 predicted proteins | sample AartaG_FD_100975 | JGI IMG/M metagenome (GOLD analysis project Ga0114922, IMG submission 100975) | Deep subsurface microbial communities from Aarhus Bay to uncover new lineages of life (NeLLi) - Aarhus_00045 metaG | ecosystem: Environmental > Aquatic > Marine > Oceanic > Sediment | place... | reverse complement strand
TCCAGGCTCTTTTCCAAGAGTTTAGATTGATTCAGCACTCTGCTTACGCCCGACCTGATGTAACGAATTGCCTTTTCGGTCGCTTCCTTTTTATCCGGGATAATCCAAGCGCACTGTTCCCGAATATTAATCATTTGATACAAATAAGGATTTAATGGGGTCTTTTTACAGACATTGATAAAAGTACTGTCATGATCTCTGGGAGAACATGCTGCAACCACAAGATGGGTGAGTTCATTCTCCTTTATTTCTTTTTCTATAAATTCTCTACCTTCGTTCGAACAAAGCAGTGGGTAGCGTTTAAAAATAATATTTTTCTCTTGATACTCTTCTGAAGAGGATAAACTCTCAATAATCGTATCGATATCGATATTATCTGCTATGTTCGGACCACATTCACAAATATAAACACCAATTTTTGAACTCATTTTTTCACCTTTCATCTAATCTAAAAGGGAAATGACTTTTCCTGCTGAAGATTCCGCCTGGATCACGGAATTCTGAATATCTTTGGGGCCTTCTGCACACCCGATTATAAAGACACCATCATTCGATGTTTCCACAGATCCAATATTGTTTCTCACAGTCAGAAAAAAACCTTTGCTATCAACATCAATTCCTAAAATATGACCCAGTGCTTCCGATTCTTTTTCAGGAACCATTGCACAAGCAAGAATCACCATGTCTACATCTAAGGATTTCACAGTACTTTTCCCGTTTGATAATTGTAAACGGAGCTTTTCTCCATTTTCCGATACACCGATCTCTTCCGGTGAAAATTGAATAATAAATTTACTATCCGTATCTTTTACTCTGTCATAAAACTTTTGATACGTTTTATTCGGCACACAGATATCAGAGTGAATGTTATAAACTTTCGCATCCGGTAATTTAGCTTTAATAAACCGGGCATATTTAAATGAAGCCATGCAACATACGCCTGAACAATATCCCTGTTCCTTTCGGCCCACACAGTGTATAATGGCAATCGTGTCGGGTGATTTTTCTCCTTTCCGAAGGACCAATTTACCCGAGGTCGGACCATTGGAAGCGAAGAGTCTTTCAAATTCCATTGAAGTGTAAACACCTGGAAACTTTCCATATCCAAAATTCGACAGTGTCCCAGCGTCAAATAATTCAAATCCGGTGGCAACGATAATGGCTCCGACATTGATTTCAATCTCTTCACCTTTTTCAGCGAAGTCGATAGCTCCAAACATACAGGCCTCTGCACAAGCATTACAGCTCTTTTTACCGTTTAGCTGCAGGCAGTGTTCCGGATCTATTGTGGGAACATTCGGCAGCGAACCGTCACAAGGCACATAAATGGCCTTTTTCTCTGTGAGATTCTCTTCCCATTCGTTGTTCAATGTAACGGGACAGGGATCATAACACAACCCACAGCCAATGCAATCCGTCAGGCTAACATACCTTGCCTCTCTATTCACCGTTACAGTAAAATCTCCTGCCTGTCCTTCTACCTTTTTTATTCTGCTCAGTGTCATGACATGGATATTTTGATGCTGTAGGATCTCTTGTTGAACAGGAGCCACCATACATGTAGAACATTCTAAATTGGGAAAACTCTCTTCATTTTTTATCGTATTTCCGCCGATGATGGGAAGCTTCTCCACGAGCACGATACGCTTACCTGCCTTGGCCAGTAATAGACTCGCCTCCATTCCGGCTATACCGGCTCCAATGACAAGCACTTCATCTGAACTATTCATTTCAATTCTCTCGCTTTTTAGAAATAGGGATTTCCATTCAAAGGGTGTGGCCCTAATTTCTTAATTCTTTCGGTGAAATCATTAACGACCTCTGCATACCGATTGCCTTCGGATGCCGATATCCAGGATAATTGCAACCTCTCCGGATCTATTTTTAGAGTCTCCAATATGTTTTTCAACAGCGCAAATCTCCTTCTAGTATAATAATTCCCTTTATCATAATGACAATCTCCCGGGTGGCATCCACCTATTAAAATACCATCAGCACCGCTGAAAAATGTGGTTAAAACCAGGTTAAAATCGATCCTGCTGGAACACATCACCCGAATGACATTCAATGACGGGGATATTTCCAACTTTGAAGAGCCCGCTAAATCGGCAGCGGCATAGGTACACCAATTACACATATATCCTACTATTTTAGGAGTGAAACTGTTGTCTTCCTTCGATTCCATTTTACGATCCTTTTTTTTGAAGACATGTGCGTTTTTAATTCAATGCGCCTCTGGCGCGTTATGAATTCATGGGTCCCAATTCCCTTATTTCATTTACAAATGTATCAACCGCCTGTTTGAATTTTGAAACCTCTCCCTTATCAATCCATTCCATTTTCAAGCGTTTGGAATCAAGCCCCAACTGCGTGAGCATCATCTTTAACAACGCAATTCTACCCACGGTTTTGTAATTACCATCATGTTCACAACTGTCCTTCGGACAGGCAGTAATCATAACGCCCCATGCACCGCTTCGAAACGCCTCGAGTATCAATTCAGGTGAAATACGTCCGGAACACATGGTTACCAACATTTTATAGACAGAATCTGATTCATCGATTAAATTCTGCGAGAGCTGCAAACCCGGATAAGTGGACCAGTTGCAGAAGAAAATAACAGTTTTAGGTTTCATTCCGGAACTCCTTTCAAATAACTATCGACATTTTCAAATAATTCTTTCTGACTGAGGCCAAATCCATCCCTACTGTAAGCTGCACCGGACGGACAGGCAGCCACGCAGCAGCCGCAGCTCTGACATTTCACTTTATCGACGATAATTTTGTCAGTCTCTGCATCATACGAGCGAGCTTCGTGTTTACACGTGATAACACAGATCCGACAACGACTGCATAAATCATCATTTGTTTTTGAAAGAGTCCCTTCTACTTGAAAACCGGCATCGATGAAATCGGCCTTTGCATCAGTAAGAATATCGGTCACCTCGACCTTGGCCGAACAACTGGCATCACATCGTTTACACATGTAGCATTCGAACACTTTCTCAGCTAAATAATCCGTAGCCTCTATATCCCCTTGCATTAAGCCGTGAAGCATAACGAGTTTTCCGCGAGGTGTATCAGATTCCCAGCCAGTAATCTTGAAAATGTGGCAATGTTCAAAACAGTAGCCACAACGGATACAAACGTGTAATTTATCTTGCCATTTTTGTAATCTATTAAATTCCATCGTTTTTCTCTCTTCAATTTAGTTGATACTGTATCTTAGTTTGGTTGCCGTAACCCAGTCATCGGGAGCATCCATCAGTTTCCCCGGATTAAGGATATTATTGGGATCTAAGGCTTTTTTGATGGCGCGCATGATGTACAGAGAGTCCTTTTTCTCTTTCTTGAAGGCGGGTGCCTTGGACAATCCTATCCCATGCTCCGCCGATGTCGTGCCACCCACGGATATGACAAAATCGTAAATCTCTTCCACCGCTTTTTTGGCATCATGCCATTGTTTTCCCTTGGTGGCATCCATGAGTATCTTCGTGTGCATACACCCCGAACCACAATGGCCGTATGCCGTCATCACAATATTGTTTTTTTCAGCCACTTCATGTATTTTTCGGGCCGTTTCCGCCATTTTGGAATACGGGACTGCCATGTCATCTGCAAGTGAAGTACAGGAAAGTGTCTCCATATACATGGAAAGTGCAGGAAACAGCTTTTTTCGTCCTGCAAACAGTTTCGTACGTTCACCCGCGTCATAACTCGATTTGATATCCGTTCCACCATTCTCCTCGCAGATCTCTTTCATCTTGGAAATTTCATACTCTACGGCTTCTTTGACCATGCCGTCGGCTTCGAACATCAGAATGGCTTCAACATCGGGAAGGCCCATATCCATGGTTTTATTCACGGCCAAAATGGCTACATTGTCCATGAGTTCCAGAATAGAAGGTTGTGCACCACTGGCCATAATACCGGCAATGGCATTTCCGGCGTCTTCTAATTTCATAAAATTGGCAACGCTCATACATCGAAATTTCGGAATAGGTACAAATCGAAGAGTGGCCTCAACGATGACACCAAGTGTACCTTCCGAACCCACCATTAAACGATCCAATTGATAGCCCGAAGCCTGAACCCGCGTTTTACAACCCAAATTGACCAGATCTCCATTGGCCATGACGACCTTCATTCCCAGAACGGAATCCCTGACTGCTCCGTATTTCACTGATCTCACCCCGCTGGCATTATTGGCAATTTCTCCACCTATTGTAGCCACCCGGCTCGATGCAGGTGCCACCGGATACATCACGTCATCGGCCTTGAGAGCACGGTTCAGATCATCATCAACGACACCCGCTTCCACACGGCAATAACCATCGGCCGGATTGATCTCGAGAATTTTGTTCATCTTTTTCAAATCCAAGACAATACCGCCGTTAATAGGAACCGCCTGACCGGACATCCCCGAACCGGATCCTCTTACGATGACGGGAATTTTCTTTGAATTCGCATAACGCACAATCTTCCGAACCTGCTCTATGTTCACAGGTCTTACAACTATCCAGGCACTGGCTTCATGCACCGAGGAATCCGAACCATACACATAACAATCGGCGGGATCGTTTCTCACATTTTCCTCTCCGACAATATCCTCAAATATCTTTAAATTTACATTATCCATATGAAATCCCTTCGTTTAGTTAAATATCTTTTAATATGTTTTAAGATAACAATGTCACTCTTATCCTCACTCATTCAACCCCCGTTATCCTTTGAGATTGGTATAACCTTTCCCCTGGCTTTTGCAATGAGGTCTCCCCTCAGATCCATTATTCTGCCTTCAACGATCCAAATTTTTCCCTTGTTTTCCAGCATCTTCCCAACAATCCTACACGCCTCATTCACATGCAGGGGTTTCAAGAACCGTACATGTAGTTCCGCTGTTACACCAAAACGGTTTGTAGAAGCATATGAAGCCCATATAATCGCCTCATCCAAAAGTGCACTGATGATCCCTCCGTGAATCGCATCTTCATAACCCACAAGCGTCTCATCGGGTACGAATGTGGCTCTTACACTCTCTTCGTGAATAGTGAATGGGATTCGAAGTCCTCGAGGATTTTGTTTCCCGCAGACGAAACAGGTGGGAAATTCGGGTAAAGTTGATCCCGATGACTTATTTTCAACCGGTTCTTCCATAAAAAAACACTAACCAGCTAACACATTCCTCATCGTTATTCCAATCTCTGCCGGAGAATCGGCAACAACGACACCACTCGACTTCAGTGCTTCGATTTTTTCCTTAGCCGTACCCTTGCCTCCCGCTATAATCGCACCCGCATGCCCCATCCGTTTTCCAGGAGGAGCCGTCCTTCCGGCGATAAAAGCGACGACAGGTTTATGAAAGTCCTTTTTGATATACTCCGCAGCAATTTCCTCATCTGTACCGCCTATCTCTCCAATCATCACCACACCCTTGGTTTCAGGATCATCTTTGAACAATTTCAATGCATCGATGAACCGTGTTCCAACGATTGGATCACCTCCCAGACCGATGCATGTCGTCTGACCCAATTCCTCTTTAGTTAACTGATCCACAGCCTCGTATGTGAGTGTCCCACTACGGGAAATGACACCAATCTTACCCTGAGCATGGATAAATCCGGGCATAATCCCAATCTTGCACTTCCTGGGTGTAATCACGCCCGGACAATTGGGGCCAACCAGATGAACATCTCTACCTTCCAGGAATGTCGTCACCTTCACCATATCCAAAGTGGGTATCCCTTCACTGATGCAGACGATGACTTTCACGCCTGCATCTGCGGCTTCCATCACGGCATCGGCAGCAAAAGGGGGAGGCACAAAGATTCCCGATGCATCCGCTCCGGTTTCATTCACAGCCTCCGCGACCGTGTTAAACACCGGAACACCCAGGTGAGTCTGTCCACCCTTTCCCGGCGTCACGCCTGCCACGACTTTTGTGCCGTATTCTATCATCTGCGTCGTGTGAAACGTACCTTCACTCCCTGTAATACCTTGCACAACAACCCTTGTTTTATCGTCGATGAGGATACTCATAAAAACCTCTTTTCCATTTCAACGCTTATCCATTTATTGTAGCCACCGCTTTTTCGGCTGCTTCGCCCAAGTCTCCGGCAACGGTGAACTTCAAATCTGATTTTTCCAAAATATCAGAAGCCAATTCACTATTCGTACCGGCCAATCGTACGACGATGGGAACCTTGACATCCAGACGTTTGGCAGCCTCAACGACACCCGTTGCCACCCTGTCACACCGAACAATACCGCCAAAAATATTAATTAACACTGCTTTCACATTTCGATCCGAAAGAAGGATTTTAAACGCTTGTTCTACTCGTTCAGAGGAAGCAGCCCCCCCCACATCGAGAAAATTGGCAGGCATCGATCCATGAAGCTTAATGATATCCATCGTGGCCATGGCGAGCCCTGCCCCATTCACCATACAACCCACATTCCCGTCAAGTTTGACGTAACTTAAATTGTGTTCGGAGGCCTCAATTTCCGTGGGTTCCTCCTCATTCAGATCACGAAGTTCACCAATATCCGAATGCCTGTAGAGGGCATTATCATCAAAGTTTATTTTTGCATCGGCAGCGATGAGACGACCGTCTTTTGTAATAACCAACGGATTGATTTCTGCGAGAGAGGCATCGGACGAAATGAAAAGCCGATAGAGTTTCGAAATGAGCTTTGTGGCGTCACGGATAAGTGCTTGGGGGAGGTTCAAACCAAATACAATTTTTCTGGCCTGAAACGGCTGCATCCCCACTCGTGGATCGATGAACGTTTTCAAGATTTTTTCGGGGGTCTTGGCAGCCACGACTTCGATTTCCACACCGCCCTCTTCTGATGCGATCACCACTAATCCGGAGGTTTCCCTGTCAATGACCACACCCAGATAGAGCTCCTTATCGATCTCCAAGGCTTCTTCCACTAATACCTTTTGGACGAGTTTCCCCTCGGGTCCGGTCTGGTGGGTTATTAGATTCATTCCGATTATCTCACCGGCTCTCAGCATGGCATCTTCAGGATTTTCTGCCAATTTTATACCCCCCCCTTTACCCCTGCCGCCCGCATGAACTTGTGCTTTAACCACGACCGTTTTCCCAATTTCCTGAGCCACTCTCCGTGCTTCATCCTTTTTTTCCACCACTCTTCCCATTGGAACCGGGATACCATACTGAGCGAACAGCTCTTTAGATTGATATTCATGAATCTTCATATAAATATCCTTGATTTATCTTGGTGTCTATTTTTTACCTTTAAAGTGTTCTAAGCTGTATTCGTATCCTTTTTCAAAAGCTGCAATATTCTTGTCAACAAACCTTTCAGGGACCGATTCAGGAATGGCCTTTTTCATCGCCTCAACGGAGACAATCCCTGTTGCGGCAGTCATAAATCCCAGCATGACCACGTTGGCAAAGATCCGGTGGCCCAACTCTTCGGCGAGACGGGTAGCCGGAATGGAGAGCACCCGCTTTTTCGTATTGGGCGTGACCAAATCCTCGTCAACGATGAGTACACCATCGTCCTTGACCTCGGGTTCAAATTTAGTGTATCCCTCCTGGGACATGGCCACGAGGAAGTCGGTTCGTACGACATAGGGATACAATATTTTGTCGTCCGACACGAGCAGCTGGGAGCTGCAGGCTCCACCCCTGGCTTCCGGTCCAAAAGATTGATTCATCGTTGAGAATCCACCATCATAAATGGAGACAGCCCTTCCCACAATGATTCCGGATCTAATGATTCCCTGTCCACCAAATCCTGCAAATCTAATTTCAGTCATTTGTTATACCTCAATCTTCACATATTTATCGCCCAATACTTCAAAAAGCCGCTTATTGCAAGCATCAATAAATGTGGGCCTTTCCCCCTCATAAAATTTTCCAACTGCTATTTTCCTGTCCTTTTCGATTCCTACATGATTCGTATCTTCATCATTTTTTACTTCCGAGTTCTTAAAGTAAAATTCAAGAAGACTGGAAGGGGGGGAAAGCACATCAATGACAGATAAGCCTGTTCTCCGCAGTGCCTCTGAAATTGAATTTGTTAATTCATTTGCGTGAAGCGGCGTCCATCTGGCCACATAGATGCTGCCGCATGATCTTGCTAAATGAGGAATATTTAAAGGCTTTTCAAATACCAAATATGAAGAAAACATGATTCGATCAAAATCGCCTGGAACAGCCTCTCCTCCCACTTTTCGATAAATAAAATCATTAATACAAATCACCATAATATCCATGTTCCGTCTGCAGGCATGCACAAAATGATTTCCTCCCAATGTCGCCATGTCACCAATGAAAACAACCGGTTTTAATTTGGGATTCGCGAGTTTCATTCCTGTAGCAAAAGGGATGCCCCTGCCCCTCGATGTATGAAACAGGTCTATACCTAGATAATCAACAACATCGGGACTGTATGGAATATCGGTAACCATACATACTTTTTGCCTTTCAATCCCGGATTGATCAATTCCTCTATTAAAAGCTTCAATAATCTTATCCATTTTATCCCTGCCAAATAATTATATTTTTTCTGCCAGACTTCCACCAAAAGTTAAACGCTCCAGAGTCGTGGTGTATTCCAGAACGGTTTGATATCGCTTTTTTTCTGCGGCCACTTTTTTTATCGCATCGTAAATATCATCCGGATTATGAACAGATGCACCTCCGTGGGGGACGAGGATGACATTGGTCTTTCCGTGACAGCACCTATCCACTTCAAATACAATTTGACCATAGTTGATCTCAGGGACCACAAATCCCTTTACCTTTTTAGCGAGTTCGGCAATCCTTTTTTCCGGAAACGGCCAGACGGTTATTAAACGAAGCGTGCCAACCTTTAACCCTTCCTTCCTTGCCTGCTGTACCGCTCTGTAGGCCACTCTCGAAGTAATCCCATACGAGACAACAACAACATCTGCATCTTCTATATTTTCTTCCTGTATTTCAATGATCTTATCTCTGTTTTTCCTGATTTTATCAACTAACATTCTATTCGTCGATTTTCTCTTCGTAACCTCGGCCTTATCCAGATCCGGAAGTAATTTTGTGTCCATTATCGGATAACCATTCTCATCGTGGGTCAGGCCCGTAATATACACTTTGTATCCGTCCCCGGCTTTTACGATAGGAGGCACAAGATCTTTATCCCTCTTGAACGGCCTGTATGCTTCCTTTGGGCCTTCATAAAATCTCCTCGGCTCTATTTCTATCTCTGAGGCCTCGGGAACGACTACTTGCTCCGTCATATGTCCCACACACTCATCGGCCATGAGCATCACTGGCACACGGTAGCGCTCTGCCAGATTAAAAGCCTTGATTGCGAACTCAAAACCTTCCTGAGGAGAATCGGGCGCCAGGGCAATCACTTCATAATCACCATTCGCACCCCATCTCGACTGCATGATGTCTGCCTGACCGGTGTTGGTCGGAACACCCGTTGAGGGGCCACCCCGTTGAATGTTAATGATCACAAAAGGTATTTCCATGGCTGCGCCGAGTCCGATATTCTCCATCATGAGAGAATAGCCCGGCCCTGAAGTAATGGTCATGGATTTCTGCCCGGCCCAGGAAGCTCCCAATACAGAGGCGATTGAGCCAAGCTCATCCTCCATCTGAATAAATCGCGCTCCTACCTGGGGGGCCCTTACTGCAAACGCTTCTGCAGCTTCCGTGGAAGGCGTAATTGGATACCCGCCCAGAAACTTACACCCGGCAGCCAGGGCGCCAAATGCAATCGCGACATCGCCATCTATATAATATGTACCCGTCAATACATCTTTCGGATTTGCTTTCAATCTTTGCCTCCCTGTCAACCTGATCTTTTAAACCTTTTAGTTGATGCTAAATATAAATTTCGATCTAATTGATTACAATATTTTTACCTTCAATGACAACTTGTGCGCAGAAGTCGCTTTATTCTTTTTGCCAACTTTTGAAAGATTCTGTAAAAGTCGGCCTTTCTCTATCGACAAATTTTCCGACAATTATTTCCTTCTGGTAATCAATATCTAAATTATCCGTCGGCTCCCCATGTTTGATGGTCGAATTTTCGTAGTAAAATTTCATCATATCCAGTCCATCACCCAATTTATTGGTCCTTGAATAATACATTGCACATGGAGAAATCACCTCAACGACAGAAAAACCCGGTCTGTTAAAGGCTTCCACTATTGAACTGGCCAATCGACGCATATGAAGAGCCGTCCATCTGGCCACATATACAGCACCGGCAGCCTCCGCCAGTCGGGGCACATTGACAGGACTCTCAAAATTTCCAAAAGGCGAAGTCGTTGTAAAAGCCGGGATCGGAGTCGTAGGAGCAACCTGGCCTCCTGTCATTGCATAGATAAAATTATTGACACAGATGACGGTCAGGTCTATGTTTCTTCTCGCTGCATGTACGAAATGATTTCCTCCAATAGAAACCAGATCGCCATCACCGGAAACGACGACAACCTTTAACTCCGGGTTGCCAAGCTTGATGCCTGTTGCATAGGGAATGGCGCGACCATGGGTTGTATGAAACGAATCGACTTTAATATAGCCTGCGACTCTTCCGGTACAACCGATACCCGATACAACACATACTTTATCCAGATCAAACTCTAATTTGTCCAATGCTTCGGCAAAGGCACTCACTGCATTGCCTATTCCGCACCCGGGACACCATATATGTGGAATTCTGTCCATACGGAGCAGTTGTTCCATCGGATGCTTTTTTTCCTTTTCAATGGCTTTCATATTAATTTTTATTCCCCGCAATTTTTTTAATTGATTTTAAAATATCAGCTGATTGACCTACTTGTGAAGAAGCATGATAAACAAAAAGGGTCTCTGACTCTCCTCTGCTGCATCTTTCAACTTCGAAGAATATCTGCCCAAAATTGATCTCGGGGACCACAAAACCATCAATTTTTTGAGCCAATTTGGCTATTCGCTTTTCCGGAAACGGCCAAACGGTCATAAGACGGAGACTTCCAGCCTTAATACCCTCTTTTCTGGCCTGCCGAACGGCTTGAAGTGCATCCCTCGAAGTGACTCCATAAGATACGACCACAACATCCGCATCTTCTGTCTGATTTTCCTCTATCTCTACTATCTGATCGGTAAACAGCCTGATTTTATTCACCAGCCGATGAACATTCCACTCCTGACACTCATCGCTCATTACAGGATAGCCCCTTTCATCATGGGTCAATCCGGTCACATGGAATCTATAACCCTGGCTGATATCCACCATTGGCGGAACAAGGTCTTTTTCATCATACTTAAAGGGCAGATAGCTGTCTTTGTTTCCCCTAAAATATTTTCTTTTCTCCATTTTAAGGTCTTTTAAATCCGGAATAGTCACTTCTTCTTCCATCCGGCCGATACCTGGATCGGACAGGATCAGAACGGGAGTGCGATACCTTTCGGATAGGCTGAATGCTTTGACGGTAAAATCGAACATCTCCTGCGGAGAATTTGGAGCAAGGGCAATTATTTCATAATCGCCATGAGAGCCCCATCTTGCCTGCATGATATCTCCACCACCCGGAGCATTCGGAAGTCCCTCGGAGACACCATCACGTTGAATGTCTACAATCACACAGGGGGTTTCCAGCATCACACCAAGACCGACGTGCTCCATCATCTGGGAAAGACCCGGACCCGATGTGACCGTCATCGATTTTTTACCCGTCCAGGAAGCTCCTAAAACAGCAGCAAGAGCAGAAATTTCGTCCTCCATTTGAATGAAAACACCATCTCCATCCGCACATCTCTCAATAAACCTTTCCACAACGCCAAATGATGGCCGGATAGGATAATATCCCAAAAATCGACATCCGGCTGAAAATGCCCCTTCCGCACAGGCCTGGCTGCCGCTCAGTTGATGTTTTCCTGTCAATATGCCTTTTCGATCTGCTTTCAACGATATCTCCTTTTACCTTAATTCAATGGATTTGACATCTTGGGTAGTACCACCGTTTCGAATCAGCATCAGTCTGTCTCGTCCACCGCTTGTGCTTGTTCTTGCACTTCCGGTTCAACTTCCGCACAAAAGATGGCAAAATCCGGACAGATCATCTGACAAAAACCACAATATACACAATTGTCTTTATTTACCACCTCAGGTGTATGATATCCCATAAGATTATACTTATTTGAAACTTCCAACACATCATTCGGACAGTATTCAACACAGAAACCGCATCCCTTGCATCGATCTTCAATGATGACGAGTTCTCCTTTTGGTTTACTAAGTTTTTCAAATCCAAAAGGTTTTTCTCTTTTTCGAACATGCATTATTCACTCCCTGTTATCGTAATGTACCTAAATAACGCGTAGTCAATTGTTTTTCTCGAACCTCAGGATTGCTGTAATCGGGTAGAATCATCGGGGCGATACGGTTACCAACCTTCACACCGGCATCTTTCAGTGCCTTGTGGTACTTTGCCACATGGCCTAAAGTCATTTTTCCATCTTTAAATTTCTTCTTTGCATAGTTGGCCGCAGTCAATCCTGCGATCCTTCCGTAGACCATAACATCTAAAAGAGAGTTACCCATCAATCGATTCTCACCGTGAAGACCTCCGCTAACCTCTCCACCCACAATAAATCCGGGAACGACGGTCTCACCCTTGTTATTGATCTCCAGTCCCCCGTTCTGGTAGTGCAGCGTCGGATAGACAAGCATCGGTTCCCTGGTAATATCGATACCGTAACGGTGGAACAGGATCCACTTTCCTGGGAATTCCCTGCGCACCGTTCCTTCTCCCTTGAGCAGATCAATCATCGGTGAATCCAACCAGACACCAAACATGCCCGTTGGTGTGGGTATCCCTTTTTTGCGAACGGTACATTCCCTGATAAATGTAGAAGCCTCCACATCCCGGGGTTCCCGTTCGTAAACGAATTGTTCACCATCGATGTTTAGAACATTGGCTCCGGCTGCCCGGAATTTCTCTGTGATGAGAAGTCCTTCGGCCTGTTCAGGGAAGACCACTCCAGTGGGATGGTATTGAACCGTATGGAGAAACTTGATCGGCACACCTGCCCGATACCCCATGATGAGTCCATCACCCGTAGCGCCGTAATGATTGGTGGTCATAAACTCCTGGATGTGAAGCCGTCCCGAACCACCGGTGGACATGACCGTTGCCTTGGCCTTCACAATGATATACTCTTCGGTTTCCAGATTATACAGTACGGCCCCGGCACAGGCGCCTTTATCGTTGAGAATGAGTTCGACGGCAGGTGAGAACTCCAACACCTTGATATCGTTGGGATAATTTCTTGCTTCATCCCGTATAGTCCGCATGATCTCCGCTCCCGTGATATCTCCGGCATAATGCATTCTTTTTCTGGAAGTGCCACCGCCGTGAAGTGCTTTCAAACGACCATCATCGTATTTTGTGAACATCGCGCCGAGTTTTTCGAGCCACGCCATAACCTCAGGTGCTTCATTGACCAGTGTATAAACGAGACCAGGATCATTTTTGAAGTGACCACCACCAAGGGCATCCAAGTAGTGATAGTAGGGTGAGTCCTTCTCGTTTTTGATGGCTGCCTGAATACCGCCTTCGGCCATCATAGTATTGGCATCTCCATGACGGAGTTTGGTAGCAATGAGCACCTTTACCTTCTGTTCACGCGCCATGAGTGCAGCTGCCGTGCCGGCACCTCCGCCGCCGATAATAAGCACATCCGTCTCATAATCGGGATTGGAAAGGTCGATCAGAGCAGGATCAACCCTGCTCTTGGCATGCAAAAGGCTAACCATCTCCTCGGCGATGCGGTATCCTCTGTTTGGACCCACTTTTATCTCCGAGCGCCCTTCCTCCTTGAAGTCAGGATGATACTTGAGTATATCTTCTCGTTCCTTGAGAGACATGGCCTTAAACTCTTCACCCCTTTTCTTTTTTTCGACCCTTTCCGGCCGCGTCTTCTCTACGATTTTTATGAGCTTTTTCAACTCTGGTGTGTACGCCATAACGTCTTCTCCATAAAAATGATAAAAATTACCACAGATCACCACGGATCAGCACAGTGGTAATTATTTCTCAAATCTTTTATTCCACAACGATATATTTCTTATCTTCAGGTTCCCAGAATTCTTCGGCCATGTCAGGTTCAATTTCTCTTTCATTATAGACTTTCCTTAGAGACGTCAAGTCCATCTTCATTAATTTTTTCAGTCCTTTCTCAACCTGAGTATTCTTAACCGCCTTTACCGCCTTTTCCAGATGTTTCGCTTTGGACGCAATGTGCCGTCCGTAGAGACGGCGTGTAAGAATGCCGATATTATACTGAGCTTCCTCGGCCGGGCATCGGGCCGCACAGAGACCACACATCACACAGTCGAACGAAAGCTCAGCAGCGCCGGCTATATCTCCCCGGATAGCCAGAGAAATATATTCCATGACATCGATGTCCATGGGGCAGCTCCGTGTGCATGTGCCACATCCGACACACTTAAATATCTCCGGATAGAGAGCCATGACCGTCGATCCCGTGGGTTCGAGCTTCTCAATGTTGTAGGTGGCCTTATTCGCCGGGAAGAACGGTATCTGAGTAATATACATGTTGGGCTCGACTACGGTCTGACAGGCCAGTCCCACTTCGATTCGATACGAATTCGGGAACCGGTAAACCGTACCGCAGGCACCACAGATACCTCCACGACATCCACACCCTCTAACGAGCTGATACCCCGCATATTCCATGGCCTTCTGAATCGTCAGGGACGGAGGAACTTCATACTTCTTTCCCATGATGAATATGGGTACCAATTCTTCTTTTTTAGTTTTCGTCTTCTTGCTTGTCTTTTTCTCCTTAACAGCGTTTTTACTCATGGTTGACACCCTCTTTATTTAACGCCACTTCACTAAGATTCGATGGACCTAGCTCTCGAATCTGCTCAATAAATTCATTCATCACTTCGACGTACTTCTTTCCTTCGGCGGCCGATATCCACTCCAACCGGAGGCGGTTCTTATCGATACCAAAATCTTCCATCATTTGCTTGAAGAGAACGATTCTCCGAAGCGTCTTATAGTTCCCCTCAACGTAATGACAATCCCCCGGATGACATCCTCCTAGAAACACGCCATCCGCTCCCTGCTTGAAGGCATAGAGAATGTGCTGGGGATCAATCCGACTGGAACACATCACCCTCATGTTGATGCTGTTGGGAGCATACTGCATCCTCGATGTACCCGCCAGATCGGCACCGGCATAGGTACACCACTTGCAAAGGAAACTCATGATTTGTGGTTCAAACATGGCTATCCCTTCAAAATTGCTCTCACCATCGAGAATATTTGATCGTCTGTCTGATTTCGCTGTTGAGCGGCTCCCGAAGGACAGGCGGCAGCACATGCCCCGCAGCCCTCACATAGGACTTCATTCACTTTCACGACTTTCTTTATTGCATCTAATTCCCGGGCTCCGTAGGGACAAACAGTCACACAGATGCCGCATCCACTGCAGAGTTCTTCAATCACCGGTACGATTGTGGGTTCATGGAGAAGCTTTTCCTGAGCAAAAAGATTGCCCACTTTTGCAGCAGCGGCCGAAGCCTGAGAAACCGTTTCAGGAATATCTTTCGGTCCATGGGCGCACCCGGCCAGATAGAATCCGGCATTTAAACTCTCTACGGGACGCAGCTTCGGATGCGCTTCGGCCAGCCAGCCATCGGCATCCGTCGATATTTTCAGTTTCCTCAGGAGATCTTCCACCTTTTCAGTTTTCACCATAGACATGGCCAGTACGACCATGTCAGCCTCGACTTCAACTTTCTTCCCGGTCAGAGTATCCACTCCCCATACAATGACTTTGTCTCCTTCCTGAAATACTTTGGAGACTTTACCGCGGATATAGAGAACATCATCCTCATCGATGGCTCTCTGGTAGAATTCCTCAAACTTCTTTCCACCCGTACGAACATCGATATAGAATACTATTGCGTTTCCATCCGGTACACGGTGTTTATACAGCATGGCATGTTTAGTGGTATACATGCAACATATTTTTGAACAATAGGGATTGTGATTCTCAGGATCACGAGAACCGCAGCATTGAATAAAAACAATATTCTTGGGTACCTTGCCATCGGAGGGTCTCCGAACCTCTCCGCCGGTAGGCCCTGAGGCCGAAAGAATTCTTTCAAACTCTAAGCCGTCCACCACGTCTTCATATTTCTCTCCACCATATTCGCCCAATGCCTGCATTGTATAGAGATCATAACCCGTGGAAACAACCACAGCACCCACTTCCTCCTCGAAGATCTCTTCTTTCTCATCAAAATTGATGGCCTCAACATCACAAACATCTTTACATTTTCCACATCTGATAGGCCACAATCCAAGACAACTCTCAATATCCAGGGTATACGTACCTGGAATAGCTTGAGGAAAGGGCAGGTAAATGGCCTTGCGAAAAGAGAGTCCCATGTTAAACTCGTCCTGCACCACCTGTGGACAAACCTTTTCACAATCGGCACAAAGGGTGCATAAATTCTCATCCACATAACGCGGTTTCTTCTTGATTTTCACTTTAAAATTTCCGACAAACCCCGAAATCGACTCGATCTCATGATAGGTCATGATCTTGATCTTGGGATGGCGAGAGGCCTCTACCATTTTGGGTGTCATGATACATTGAGAACAGTCAAGTGTAGGGAACGTCTCAGAAAGTTGAATCATGTGTCCGCCGATGGAAGGATTCCGCTCGACCAGCAGGACTTCATATCCGTGATCCGCGATATCCAAGGCCGCCTGAATACCGCTGATGCCTGCGCCAATCACCAAAGCGCGTCTCGTGACACCTACCTCAATAGGCTCGAGACTCTCGTTCGCACGAACCTTTTCCACCATGGATTTGACGACTTTAATCGCTTTTTCAGTGGCTTTCTCTTTATCGGAATGAACCCAGCTCCCCTGTTCCCGAATATTGGCAATCTCTACTTGATACGGGTTAAGTCCGCCGAGTTCAGCAACATTCTGGAATGTCTTCTCATGAAGTGTGGGTGAGCAAGCGGCCACGATAATGGCATCCAACTTTTTCTCTTTGATGGTATCTAAGATCATCTTCTGGCCGGGTTCCGAACACATATACACATAATTCGTCGAAAACTCGACATCGGGATAGTCTTCCATTTCTTTGGCCACGCGTTCGACATCAACGACACCGGCAATATTCACACCGCAATGGCACACAAAAAGACCGACGTTCTTTTTCTTACCGCTTCCGTTCATGATGCAACCTCAGCTTTATGCGTAATTCCCAGTACGGGGCGAGGGTCAAAATAGTGTTGATCCAGTCCGAGTATATCCTCATCAACTCCAAGAGCCCAGGCAAGGATCTGGGTGAAAAAGAGAATTGGGAATCCATTAAAATCAAAATACATTTCTTTGATCCTGTCCTGTCTCCGATCCAGATTGTAATAACAGAGAGGACAGCTCAGTGCGATAACATCTGCACCGTTCAGCTTAGCAGATCTTAACACCTGGTATGATGCCTCGGAGGCGGCATCGGGCAGAGAAATCGAGAGATAAGAACCGCAGCATTCCTGCTTAAACGGGAAATCCACGACCTCGCAACCAAGATTCTCCAAAAATTCTTCAAAAATGTGGGGATTATCCGGCTCGTCTATGCCTACCTCTTCAGCAGGCCGGAGCAAGCGGCATCCATAATACGGAGCAACCTTCAATCCTTTAAGTTCCCTCTTTAATAGCGGGTGGACTTTGTCGTACCCGATTTCATTCTTAATGAATTCCATCAGATGAAGGACCCACACCTTTCCACTATATTCCGGAAAATCGGTTGTCTTCTTCTTGGTCAACGGTTCGATCTTGATGTCATCCCGGAGATAGGTGTTGATTCGCTTGTGCTTCAATGGATCCCGAAGCAATGCCTCGTTCGTCCGCTTGAGCACGTTGAAACAGAATGAACATGTTGTGACGACCTTATCGCCTCCTTCCAATTCCACCTGTCGAAGGATACGCGTCGGCGCAGCCAAGCCCACAATTTTTTCTTCCGTTAACGGAAACTCGGCTCCACAACACGTCCAATTTTCCGGTTCTACCAACTCATAGCCCAGAACCTCCATGGCAGCCCTGGTCGAATTATCGAGATTGGTCGTTTTTTCCTTGAGTGTACAACCCGGATAATAATGAAGTCTCATTATTTTTCCTTAATTTAGATTAAAATATTCGTCAATTGTAATTCCCTGTTTTTAGATTAGACTCATTTATTTCAAAATTTAAATTTAGTATATTTTTTTTCTCATGTAATTTTTTTCGCCAGAAAAAAATTATTTGCTAAATTTCCGATATACCGATACAAGAACCTGCTGAGGCAGTTCCTCGGCTAACTCGGCCGGGACTTGGTCCGGCCCAAACACATCTTCACCCTTGGGATCGGCGATGAGCCTCACAGCCTCCATTAATCTCGCCATATCGATTCCTTTGGGACAACGGGACTGACAGGTAAAACACGTTGCACAAATATAATTTGTTTTAGAGTTTACTACCTCGTCTATCAGTCCCATCTGCACCAACCGAATCATCTGATTGGGCAAGATATCCATTTCAAAGGCAAAGGGACATCCCGCAGAACAGCGTCCACATTGATAACACGAATAAACATTCTGCCCGGTAAGTTCTTCGATCCTGTTTATAAATCGTTTTTCCTCTTCCCCGAATTTGACCTTTACTTTCATATGAATTCTCCAAGTAAGGAGTATAAGAATACAACCTTAAGCTGCTACCCTGTGATAGAGTATATCAAGAGATTCCCGAACGACTTGCCTCACTTTTTCCCTTTCTCCTCTTTTCGTGAGAAGCTTTTCGAGATGTTCAATCGCCCGAACGTCCCCTATTTCACCTAAAAGTCTTGCCGCTCGAAAACGCGTCCTCCAGGAGCGGCTTGACAGAGTCACAACCAATTTGGGAACTGCGTGTTTGCCAAAATTTAACAGCGCAACTTCCGCACTCTCCCGTACGCTCCAGTGGGGATCTGTCATTGCTTTAATGAGGGGCTCAATGGATGCCTCATCCTGAAAATTACCAAGGAGTCTGGCTGCCTGTGACCGAACATCCCTCGAAGGATCCTTCAAAGCCGAGAGAGCCAAACCAAGGACTTGGGGGTATCCAACACCAATACGACGTAAGTAGCGAGCCGCCTCATAACGAATATAAGGATCACGATCGGTCTTTACAACATCGATCAGAGGATCGACGCCATTCGGGCCATCTATTTTGGCAAGTGCTCGAACGGCTTCCAATCGAACATTATCCGAATCGTCGTCCAAGGATCTGACAATATGAGATGTGACGGATTCATCAGCGATTTCACTGAGGACCATGAGTGCACCGCAACGTCCCCAAGCGGCACAACCGATCTGGACGAGTGCCCGGCCTGCGGCATCCTGTATCTCGGTTGAACCCTCATCGACCAATCGTTTGAGAAGCCCCACGGCTCGATGCTCTTCCAAACCTCCCAGTGCTTTTAAAGCCCTGAGCTGTAGTTGTGGATTTTCCATATCGGATGCATCCTTTAATAGCACCTTTATATCCGATTGATTAAAGGAGAGCGTCGGGACGAGGGCGTCAATGACCTTCGAACCACACCTTACTAAAGCGCTCGTCGCAGCTACACGGACAACAAAATAACTGCTTCTAAGATGACCAATCAGAGCTGGAATGGCCTTGGGTTCATCGATCTCTCCCAGCGTCAGAAGGATCGCCCTCAGCGAAAATTTGTTTTTTTCCGGGGCTAACGCGCTCAATAGAGGAACTGTGCACAGAGCGCCAAATTGGGATAGGGAATCCATTGCCTGCTGCTGAACACTCCCTACGTTATCACTGAGTCGCTGGACAAGGGATTCGATAGCCCGATTATCCCTAATCCTACCCAGAGCTTCAACAGCATTCCGACGGACCGTCCACGCGGGATCTTTGAGTCGTTCAATCAAAGATTCGACTGTCCGGGGAGACTTTAACCGGCCGAGGACTTTCGCCGCATTCTGCCTCATCAGGATCGACGGGCCTTGCAGTGCATCGAGAAGGAGATGAATGACCTTTTCTCCCAATTCGCAAAATCCTTCTATGACCAGATCCAATATCTCGGGATTCTCCAGAGCAAGCATCCGCACAAGAATTCGAGCGTACTTCTCCTCATTGAGTTCAATGATCTCCCGAATCTTATCCTTTAACTCGGTTGCAGCCTGATTCCGTACGATCCATTCGGTATCTCCGACTGCTTTTAAGAGATGATCGATAATTCGGTAATCGCCTAACTTACCCATGGCAGCGACACATGCCCAGCGAATATTCACTACAGGGGACCTCAGAATTCTTGGCTTCGTGAGCTTCTCTATGGCGTCCGGATTGCCGTACCGTCCCAACGAGATGATGGCAGCATGCTGTATACTGTTATTGGAATCTCCCAATTGCTCAACGAGAATCGGGTAGACTTCCTCATCCTTTAGATATCCCAATTCAATCAAGGCTTCACGACGCGCAATCGTATCATCTCCATGTCGAATCGTCTGAATGAGTTTTTCTACCGTCTTTTTCACTGACTCTCCTGCAGATGGCTACTGGCGTTCAATGCACCCATGACAACTCCCATCCACGTTAAAGGCTCTCACCTGATAACCACAGTCGATATTGGCCAGCGTTTTCACGGCCGCTCTAAAGCAGCCGATACGGGCACAGGTTAAATCTCTGATGGAAAACCCCTGTTCGATGAGTGCCTGACAACTCTTGAGATACTTACAATCATGAACAGTGATATCCAGATGAAAAGGATTCTTCTCAACGAGTTCGAAGAGACTCGCATCTCTGAATAAGCCGCCGGCAACACCGAGTTCAATATAATTCTCCAGAGCACTCCGGATAGAATCTGCCTTTGCGACTTCTATGCCATATTCATCCCCAAGCCTGCGGATATAGTGTTCAACCGAATGCTCATAGGCACGTTCACAGAAGACCTTTGGTCGGGTTCCGTGGAAATCCCTGGCCGTTTCTTCCAATGCGCTTAGCCACCCCAGCGCTATGACCCATCCCGATTCTTCTTTATCGATCTCTACCATACTATTTTCTGTTGAGGAGCCGGCGTCTTTTCTTCTCTGACATTTTGAGAAGACCCAATATCTCCAACTCCCGTTTCACCGTTTGAATTTGTAAATTTTTATGAATTTTATCGTTGAGTTTTTGCGTCAGATCCACGATATTCGATCTGGGATTTTTGGCCCAAAGCAGAACGAGTTCCGCCTTGTCATCTTCAGTAAGGAGACTCAGCTGTTTCTCAACCTCTACAGGCATTCTGCCTGTTTCAGTTTCTTCCATTGATTCCAAAATGGTTCGCGTATCCCTGGCGATGACCAGCTCCTCGTTTGTGGGAATAACCAGGACCCTGACTTTTCCCGTACTGATCTCAGTATCGTTCTTATTGTTCTTTTGAAGATCAATTCTGATCCCAAAACTCGACATATGCTTCAACGTAATCTCACGTACATAGGAAGATTTCTCGCCGATTCCGCCAGTAAAGACGATCGCATCGGCCCCTCCCAACACAGCCATATAGGCCCCGATATACTTTTTGACCCGATGACAATAAACATCTAAGGCCAGTCTATGCTGTTCACTGCCACGGCATGCTTCTGCTTCGATTTCCCGCATGTCATTGGAGGTCTCAGTTAAACCGAGCATACCACTGTTCTTATTCATTACGGAGTCGATCTGCTTGGTCGATAACTTCTCCTTTTCCATAATATAAGGGACCAAGGCCGGGTCCACATCACCGCATCGTGTGCCCATGACCAGACCTTCGAGTGGTGTGAAACCCATAGATGTATCGACAGACTTTCCCCCGGCAACCGCAGCGATACTCGCCCCATTTCCCAGATGACATGTGATAATTCTGAGTTTATCCGAAGAACGGTCTAAAAGCTCCGCCGCTTTTTGCGCAACATACTGATGAGAGGTGCCGTGGAAACCATACCGCCGAATTCCCAGTTTCTTGTACAATGCAAAGGGAAGACCATACAGATAAGCCTTGGGAGGGATGGTTTGATGAAAGGCGGTGTCAAACACGCCAACCTGAGGAATTCCGGGAAGAAGTGCCTCACATGCCTCAATTCCCTTTAAGTTATGCGGATTATGTAGAGGGGCAAATTGAATGCATTTTTGTATTGTGGATTTGACTCTATCCGTAATAAAGACCGACCCGGAGAATTCTTCGCCGCCATGAACCACCCGGTGACCGATTCCGTCAATATCCCGCTTTTTTTTAATCACACCGTGTTGGGGATGGAGAAGAAGCGACAACACGAGTTCAATGGCCGTTTCATGGTTGGGTATCTCCCGGATCTCACGAATCTTATTGCGCTCTTTGGTTTTATAGGTACTGATGGCATCACTGGATCCAATTTTCTCGACGACGCCCTTGGCCATTGCTTCTTCGTTGATCATATCGATCAACTGAAACTTGACTGAAGAACTTCCACAATTTATAACGAGTATCTTCATTCCAATGTTTAATCTCTCCTCAGTTCTTCGAGCAAGTCTTGCCTGGCATCATAGATTTTTATAATGAGAGGCATCTGTCCGGGCAGAGTATGGGTGGCACAACCAAAACAGGGATCATAAGCCCGGAAGGCCATCTCTACCATATTGAGAAGGCCATCATTGACTTTACCGTTCTTGATGAGCCCCTCAGCCGCCTTTTTGACCGACATATTGATAGGGGCATTGTTATGCGTCGTGCCCACGATCAAGTTTGCTTCCTTGATGATGCCGTTTTCGTCGGTCTTGTAGTGGTGGTACAGTGTGCCACGGGGCGCTTCGACCACACCAACGCCTTCGTCAGGTGTCTCGGTGGGAACCATCCGAAAATCCGGTCCGATAATCTCGGGATCGCTGGCCAGTTCAACCCATCGTTCCGCCGAATAGAGCAACTCGATGATTCGAGCCCAATGCGTCGCCAGCGTTTGATGAACCGGCTTTCCGCCCAGGGTTTTGTACATGCGGTCATGTTCTTCATTGGCCAGCGGTGTCGCCATACCGTCAGATACATTGCATCGGGAAAGAGGGGTCGCTTTATAAACACCGCTCTTCGTCCCATCCACAAATCCTTTCCATCCTACGTTCTTTAAAAACGGAAACTTCAGATAGGACCAGGGTTCTACATGCTCTTCAATATGGTCGAGGTAATCTGCTTCTTTAAATTTCACGTACTCTTTTCCGTCCGGCCCGGTCACTCTGATATCACCATGATAAAAATTCGAAAAGTTTTTTTCATCCACCAATCCCATATTATAGGTCTGATGGGTAAATGTATCGCTGAGAATGAGATCGACATAAGCCTTGTTCTTCAGGACGATATCATTGAAGAACTGAATCGTGAACTTGGCAAACTCAACGGCCTCCTCCCCTTTTTTGATAATGTCGGCCTGTTCTTCCTTGGTCATGCCCTTGCTCATCCCACCGGGAATGGCGGAAATGGGATGAACTGACTTCCCCCCCATCTGCTTGATAAGCTCATGACACATGCCTCTCATCCCCACGACTTTCCCTCCAATTTCCACGCCCACTTTGTGAATAATGCCAAGGATGTTCCGCTGCGCTTTGGGTGCATCCGGTCCTACGACAAAATCAGGTCCGGCCAATGCATAAAAATGGGTCGTATGATCCGTCACATAAAATATATTATACAAAAGTTCCCTAAGCATTTTCGCTGTTCGCGGAATGTCCATGTGGTACACGGCATCACAAGCCTTGGCAGATGCCATCAAATGCGCCTCCGGACAAACCCCGCATATCCTCGATGTAATTCGGGGCATCTCCTCAACCGGACGACCCTGGCAAAACTTCTCGAATCCCCTGAGCTCCGGAATCTGAAGATAGGCATCGGCTACATTCCCACCATCATCCAAGAATATTTCGATCTTCCCATGACCCTCCAGACGGGTAATCGGATCTATCGTGACTTTCTTCATTAGACTCTTCTCCCTAAAAGTGAACTGGGTAAATTGAATCGATAAAATGTACCTACAGGATCGACAATCTGATCTACGACCTTCTCGATCTCCTCAGGATCATCACTGTCGATGATAGAAGCAATGGCCCCGGCAAGCTTACCCCCCATATCCTGGATACCCTCGGCTGGACCGTAACATCCCCTACAACCCAAATTAACCGAGGGACAGAGAGCACCGCACCCCGCACGGGTGGCAGGCCCGTTGCAGATGAGACCCTGTTCCAAAAGACATTTCTCCGGATCAATATCCTTGATCATATGAGGACGATAAAATTGTTTAATCCGCTTCTCATCCTTTGTCCGCTCACATTCATCACAAACGGTCTTCGAATTCACTCCGATAACAGAACCCTTTGGGGGAAGCTTCCCGGAAAGTATCACTTCGATGACGGCCCATATCTGTTCGGCTACCGGTGGACAACCCGGCATGAAATAATCCACATCCACAACCTGACCAAGTGTACGAACATATTTAAACATCTCCGGTATCGTTAACTCTCCTGCCTTAATCTTCGTTGTGGACTTTGGATACACCTTCTTGGGATTACCCGTAGAAGGTGATTCCTCGTAAACATACTTTTGAATCGCTTCACTATCGGTTAAATTCCCCAATCCAGGAATACAACCCTCCGAGGCACAGGAACCGTATGCCACCAAAACCTTCGATTTCTTCCTGAGTAACTCGGCAATGTGCAGATTCTCTTCGTTTCTTATACACCCGTTGTAAAGACAAACATCGATCTCGCCATCCGACATCGCCTCAACATCTTCGTACTTCGTGTCCATTATACACGGGCAAAAAACCAGATCGACGGCTTTATCAACATCCAGGATCTTCTCCCTGATATCTAAAAAGGCAATCTCACAACCACCACAGCTTCCGGCCCAGTAGATTGCAAATTTCGGCTTGGCCATGAATCCTTCTCCTTTAGTATTGTGAACGACATCCTATTTGATATTCATAAATCAAAAGCCCAACTCAAGATGCGACTCGAATCGGGCTATATATTTATTGGTACGCTTTGAGGGAAACACGTGAATAAAGGATATTTAGTCTAAAACACCAATATTTTTTCCTCACAATCAGATGATGCATGCATAAAATCAGAACCACACGTTAACTCCCGAATAGATTAAAACATCTCAACTTTTACAACTTAGCCCAATTTTTCACAGAAAACTTACTGATTTTACTATTATAAGTCAAGAAAAAAAACTTTATATCTATCATTAATATATCTAATGATCTATCGAAAAAGACATTTTGCCTTGACAACAGGCGGATTATTACATAAATTAATAATTAATCTGAGAAATATTTAAAATTGAATCTCCCACACTCAAAATGGAGTTAAAATGGAAATTCAGCAATTAAAGGGATTCTATTACAGCGCCAAACTCGGGAGTCTGACCAGGGCAGCGGAAAAGATGTCGATCACGCAATCTGCTGTGAGTCAACAAATCAAATCCTTAGAGAAAGAGCTCGGGGAGAAGCTCTTCAATCGATTCGGCCCCCATAAGGATATGACACCTGACGGCAAGATCTTCTTCAGTCTTGTTTCTCCTCTGATTCAGGAAATAGAAACCCTCAAGGCCACCTTTGAAGATCTGAAGGGAAATCAGAAAGGCGTGCTTACCATAGCGGCAACGACCTTTATCATCATGAATAAACTTCCTCAAATCATTAAACATTTCACCAAAAAATATCCTCATGTCCGATTGAACGTACTGGAACGCCGAGGGAATGAGATTGTCCTGTTGGCTCAATCCGGAGAAATCGACTTTGGCCTCGCTCCAATTGCAGTCATTCCTTCAAATCTCAGTTCTATCAAGCTCAAACCTATCGAACGTGTCCTCATCACCAGTTTGAACCATCCATTATCCAAGAGAAAAAATGTCACGCTTTTAGATATAGCACAATACCCAATGATCACCTATGAAAAAGGTCTCATCTCCAGGGACGTCATCGATAGAGTATTCGAAGCAGTACATCTCGATGTCGAGGTCGTAATGGAAGCCACCAATTCCGAAACCATCAAGCGTTACGTGGAACTGGGAATCGGTATCTCGATAATTCCCAAAATTGCCCTCTTACCGGACCAGAATCGCAAGTTAGAAGTGATCCCCGTGCATCGATATTTCGGGAAGAGTGAATACTGTGTCATCTTACGGAAAGGCAAACATATTACATCGTGGGCTAAGAATTTTCTGCTACTCCTTGAACCTTCCATTCGGGATACGCTTGGTATCTAATCTCATAACCGGATCCTGTGCTACTCTCTATTCTCCCCCTACCGCCCCTCCATGAGTGAGGCAATCATCCTCTCTCTCTTGCTGAGTCCTTCCATATCCTCGGACAAAACCGGCATTTTACCGATTTCCAACCGAGTACCATGGATAAAACGCCTGGGCCGCAAAACGAGACGTTTCCTTACCCTGGGTATGGTCGTGCTGGCGGCCATCATAAAAAGTATCTTCTCCCTGCCCTTTTCAGCCACTGCCGCATCAATGACCCCCTGAATTGTGCGAAACGGTTTGATAAATATGGATTTCATCAATTCCGGATCGATACTCGTAACGGCCCACATTTGAGCCCAACGGGCAATCTCAGCCATTTTCGCCGCTTTATGATATCCCAGCACATACTGCTCTTCAATTTTATCGAGGGCATCTTGAGGATCATGGGCACTGGACAGCAGTTTCACGAAGGTATCGTGCCCGACACCACTACGGCATCTCGAAACCAAAATCAGAATGCCGTTAGGATTCAGGGCTAACTTTCCATTATCAAATGCCTTCTGCGATTGATATAAATCGACATCCATGGGATGTGGAGCAACGGCCACAACGATATCCGCTTTTTCTTTAATTTCGACCGAAAAAACTTCGTGAGAAGTTTCAATTGCCGCCTTCAGCGATTCAGTAATATCTCCTGCAGTAGCACCATATATCCGATCGTTACGATCCAGGACAATCATAACAGCGAAGATTTCTTTATCTTTGATGGTCTTGATCGCATCCTCCATGTCCTCATGAACCGGATTTGTTTCCAGAACCATGGCCTGTGCGCTCATTTTCAAAGCAAGTTTATGATTTTGCTCGATCGTCTTGTATGATGCAATACCAGGAAGAAAAGCCTTTCTGCCACCGGTATACCCGGCAAAGTAATGGGGCTCCACAGATCCGATGATGGCAATCTTATGCGCTTCTACCCCAAGTTTATTCACCTCCATCTCAGTGCCGTTCTTTGAAACCCCCAAGTAAACCATCTCATCATTCTTAGCGTCATGGGAATGGATCCGATCTTGATATTCATCCAGATGTTCTCCAAAAATTTCATGGAGCTCTTCCTCGGTCGGAGCCCTGTGACAACCTGTGGCCACGATAAACTTGACATCCAGATCTTTGATCTTATCGTGTATAATATCGAGTACTTTTGCTGTCGGCGTCGGACGAGTACCATCATTTACAATGAAAAGAACGTCTTTGGCATCCTTTAGAAAATCGTCAAACGACTGCGATGCAATAGAATTCTCCAGAGCATGCACCAGGGTTTGGGCTTCGTCTTTTACTTCCACTTCGTTAGGATAAACCATCTCTCCGAAATTATCATCACTCACATAAGCTTCTAAAACATCTCGGCCGTAAGGAATCTCAAGTCTCATTAAATATGCTGCCTCATTAAACCTTTTATCAATATAAAATTCAGCCGTCACCTCTCGATAGCAAGTTGACGGCTGAAATAGTTTTCATTCTTTAATTAATAATTGGACTTCGTTGATGCCGGAATTGGACTTGCTTAAACGAGTTGCAGGTCTTCCAGCTTCTCGATAACCGCTTTTACACCGGCCGCCGAATTTTGCAGAGCTTCACTCTCCTCTTTGGACAGGGTCAATTCGATGATTTCCTCGACACCGTTCTTACCCAGTTTCACAGGCACACCCACAAAAAGACCATCAATGCCATACTCGCCCCGCAGATAGGCAGAACAGGGCAGAATCCGCATTTTATCACGGATAATACACTCTACCATCTCAGCGGCGGACGCAGCAGGTGCCCAGAATGCACTACCGGTCTTCAAGTATCCAACGATCTCGGCGCCTCCCTTACGCGTCCGTTCGATGAGCTTGTCGATGACATCTTTGGAGAGGAGTTCCTGAATAGGAATACCGCAAACGGTTGCATAACGGGGCAGGGGGACCATGGAATCTCCGTGTCCTCCAAGAACCAGGGCGTTGGTATCACTGACACTGACACCCAATTTATCCGCTAAGAAGTAACGAAATCGAGTGGAGTCCAGAACACCGGCCATTCCGACAACCCGTTTCAGGGCGAATCCCGTTACCTTGAGGGCAACATAACACATCACATCCAGAGGATTTGAAACCATCACAATAATGGCGTTCGGTGCATAGCGAGCGATTTCTTTCGATACCGAAGCGATGATCTTTGCATTTATTTGGAGAAGATCGTCCCTGGACATACCCGGTGTTCTTGCCTTTCCTGCCGTTACCACTATGACGTCCGAACCCTCCATTGCAGAAAAGTCCTGGGTTCCCTGGATCCTGGTATCATACTGCCGAATGGGTGCCGCTTCCACAGAGTCCAGAGCCTTTCCATGAGCGAGACCCTCCAGTATATCGATAAGGACAACATCTGCAAGCCGTTTTTCTGAAATGTAGAGAGCTGAAGAGGCTCCCACATTGCCACTTCCAATAATCGCTACCTTTTTCATGATCAGCCCTCCTTCTTCTCAGATTCGAGTTCCAACGACTTCATCGTGTTCTTCACAACTGCAGCCGACTTATCAAAGGCTTCTTTTTCTGCCAGAGTCAACTCAAGTTCCACTATCTTTTCAATCCCATTCTTAGAAAGAAGGACTGGAACACCAAGACAGATGTCCTCGTGGCCGTATTCTCCACTTAGATATGCAGGTGCACAGACGATCCGTTTGGAATCGCGTACAATCGCCTCAACCATATCAGCAACTGCCGCACCCGGAGCATTTGATGCACTACCCGTTTTCAGACTATCCACGATTTCACTTCCCGCTTTTCGCGTCCTGTTTACGAGATCTTCCACCTTTTCAGGAGGCAGCAACTCTGTTATGGGAATTCCTTCTACCCGAGCATATCGGGGCAGAATGACCATGTAATCATGATGGCCGCCAATAATGATGCCAGATGTGTTTACGCTGGACACATCTAATTCCTGAGCGATGAATTCTCTGAGACGTGACGAATCCAGAGCTCCGGATACGCCCAAGACCTTTGACGGATCAAACCCACCTTTTTTAATGAGATAATACGTCAATGTGTCCACCGGTTCAGTCAGATTAATGATTATCGCCTTGGGCGCATGTTGCTTAATCTTGTCGGTGATTTCATCAATAACCTTTACATTTTGCTCAAGGAGATCCTGCCGCATCATCTCCGGCTTCCGTACAAGACCTGCCGCGATAACCACAACTTTAGATCCGGCCATATCTTTCAACTCATCGGACCCACTCAAGTGCACATCATACCCCCTGATAGGCGCGGCCTCCATAAGGTCCAATGCTTTCCCCTTTGATCTTCCCTCAGCAACATCGATGAGCATGACATCTGCTACGCGTTTCTCCGCTAAATAAAACGCAGCAGCAGTACCCACATTTCCTGATCCAATAATGGTTACCTTATCCACATTTTCCTCCATCATTTGATTACAACAAAATAACCCAGTTAATTATCAATCTATCTAATTACAAAATTTTAGTAAGAAAATCAAGTGAAATCCTCACCTTCGTCTCTTCATACCAGCCATTTCTGAGCATCAACTACTGCAAATGCCGTCAAACGGACGATTTCCTCTACAGTGGCCGTTTCCCGAATGACATGAATAGGGCTTGACAGACCGATCTGAATGGGTCCAATTGACTCTGCCCCTCCCAACCTTTTAAGAAGATTCATAGCAATATTGCCAGATTGTAGTTCAGGGAAGATAAGGACATTAGCCCCCCCTTTCAATCGGCTAAAGGGAAACATCTCTTCAATAATCTCGGGCACCACCGCTGCATCGCCCTGCATTTCCCCATCGATCATAAGGTCTGGCTTCTGCTTCAGAGCGATTTCCACCGCATTCCGGACTTTCTGCGTGACTGGATGATCTATACTCCCAAAGTTCGAGAAGGAAAGCATGGCAATCCTGGGTTCCATGTCAAAGAGACTAACAATTTTAGCACTCTCGATGGCGATTTCGGCCAATTCTTCAGCCGTTGGATCGATAATGGCTCCTGTGTCAGCCAGAAAATACACATTTTTTTTGAATATCATAATGTATAGAGACGCAGCTCTTTCCCGAGATTTTTTCGTCTTGATCACCTGGAATGCCGGAAGCATTTCGTCATGATAGTTTTGATTGACACCGACAAATCCGTCTGCATCCCCTAAAAAAATCATCATCGTCCCAAAATAATTGGTCCGTTTGAGAAGTCTCTCGGCATCGGCTCGTGTTATGCCATGCCGCTGTCTAAGAGTAAAGTATTCTTGGCTGTACCGGTTAAATTGACTCGAAGTTAGTGGATTTTCGATGCGAGCCTTATTCAGATCGAGACCCAGTTTTTCAGTTTTTTCTCTAATTTTATCTTCATCACCCAGTAGAATGGGATCGGCAATGCCCTCATCGATTATGATTTGGGCCGCCCTAAGCACTTTCCCCTTCTCGCCTTCAGGATAGACAATCCGCTTTGGGGCTGCTTTAGCCTTATTTAAAACAACTCTAATGACTTCATAGCTCCTACCCAGCCGGTTTTCCAACTCTCGACGATACTCTTCTAAATCAACCTGGTGCTGGGCGATTCCAGAGTCCATTGCTGCTTTTGCTACTGCTGTAGCCTCCCACAGGAGAACTCTTGGATCAAAAGGCTTTGGAAGTATATACTCGGGACCGAAACGCAAATGGATACCACCGTAGGCCTGAATAACCGAATCCGGCACATCTTCTTTAGCCAAATCGGCCAAAGACCTGGCCGCAGCGATTTTCATCTCCTCATTGATGGCCGTTGCCCGGACATCAAGCGCTCCTCTGAAAATGAACGGAAAGCCCAAAACATTATTCACCTGATTCGGGTAATCCGATCTACCCGTGGCCATAATGACATCACTCCTTGCTGTCTTGGCCTCAGGATAGGATATTTCAGGATCGGGATTGGCCAGAGCAAAAACGATGGGTTTATCATTCATGCTTCTTACCATTTCCTGGGAGACAATCCCCCCAACAGAAACTCCGATAAATACATCTGCACCTTCAATGGCTTCTGATAGAGAACGTTTAGCAGTCTTTACTGCAAATTGTTCGAGATAGGAATTCATTCCCTCTATGCGACCTTTGTATACTACACCATGGATGTCTGTCATCATGATGTTTTTCTGGTCTACTCCCAGAGAAACGATCATTTTTGCCGTTGCAATTCCGGCCGCACCCGCCCCACTAAAGACAACTTTCACTTTACTAATATCCTTTTTTACCAATTCAAGAGCATTCAGCAAAGCGGCCCCTGCAATGATTGCCGTTCCGTGTTGATCGTCATGAAAGACCGGTATCTTCATCTCCCGTTTCAGGGTCTCTTCGATGGAAAAGCATTCCGGAGCCTTGATGTCCTCCAGATTCACACCTCCGAAAGTCGGCTCCATTAGTTGAACGACTTTTATAACCTCATCAGGGTCTTCACTACTCACTTCGATATCATAGACATCGATATCGGCAAATCGTTTAAATAAAACCCCTTTACCCTCCATGACCGGTTTACCGGCTAATGCACCGATGTTTCCCAAACCCAAGACAGCACTGCCATTCGTCACGACTGCAACCAGGTTTCCCCTGTTTGTATACCGGAATGCATCGAGAGGTTTGTTTTTAATCTCCAAACAGGGTTCCGCAACACCCGGTGTATAAGCCAGGGAGAGATCCCTCTGAGTCACACAGGGTTTGGTAGACACCACTTCCAACTTCCCGGGTCTGTCCATACTGTGATAGTGAAGAGCATCCTCTTTTCGGATAGCCATGATTTATTCCTTCCTCCCACGACATGGGCGATAAAAATAGTTACTAAACTTGTATAAGCTTCCTCCTCCCAAAGAAAAAAGCAATCTCTTCTTTTGCCGTTTCAGGTGCGTCCGAGGCGTGTACGCTGTTCTGAGTAATACTCTTGGCAAAATCCTTGCGAACTGTACCATCGGCAGCATCGGCAGGATCCGTGGCACCGATGAGTTCCCGAATGCCTTCGACAACGTTTTCGCCCTCGACGACCATAGGCACGCAGGGACCCGAACTGATAAAACCGACAAGCTCATCGAAAAAGGGCTTCCCCTTATGAATCTCATAGAAAGCCTCCACCTCATCTCGCGACAGCTTCAATTTATCGATGGCAACGACACGATACCCTTTTTGCTCTACTCGTCGAATAATTTCTCCTATAAGATTTCTCTCTACAGCATTCGGTTTGATGTTCAAAAGTGTCCGTTCAAGCATATCAGATTCCTTATATTTTTGATATCCAAATTTCTGATTCTATATCATTACTAAATTTATTCCACCAAAAAAGAATTATGAAAGCTGAATTACACTAAGAGGATTATCCATGAACAATCCTCGTTCCAGTTTTCCCTTGTCTCGCCTCACTTCCTTTTTCTATGGAAGTAATGAGCACCTCTTCACCGCCTTCTTCCAGAAAGTGGATAGCGGCCTCAATCTTGGGTCCCATGCTACCGGCCGGAAATTCTCCTTCTTTTAGATAATTTTTCGCCTTTGATAATGCGAGCCGATCCAGGTCCTGTTGATCTTCCGTACCGAATTTCAGGGCGACTTTATCAACTGCAGTTAAAATGTGAAGCTCCTGGGCACCTACATCACGAGCTAAGACCGCTGCAGCCCGGTCTTTATCGATCACACCATCAACGCCTTCATAGGTCCCATCATCTTCAACATAAACGGGGATGCCTCCACCGCCACAGGCGATGACGATTACCCCCCGTTCAATGAGTTCTCGAATTGTTATCCGTTCGACAATTTTCAGAGGTAATGGCGAGGGCACCACACGTCTAAATCCCCGATTTGCATCTTTTTTTATGCTCCATCCTCTTTGCTTCCGGATCTGCTCAACATCGGTCTCTTCAATAAAAGATCCGACAAATTTGGTTGGATTAAGAATTGAAGGATCATTCCTATCGACCATAACCTGTGTCAGGAGCGTAATCACCCGTCTCCGTATACCCTGACGATAAAGTAAGTTCTGGAGGGATTGTTCTATCATATATCCCATCCCACCCTCTGTATCGGCAACCAATACGCCGAGGGGAATAGGTGGGACCAGATGGCGGGTCTCCTCAACCCGAATAAGGGCGTTGCCTACCTGAGGACCATTCCCGTGTGTGATGATGACCTTGTATCCCTCCCCCACCATTTCCACGACCCCGACCAGGCTCCTACGCGTATTGGCAAACTGCTGAAAGATATTTCCTTCTTCAAATTCCCGTGAGATGGCGTTACCCCCTAACGCCACCACCACGGTTCTAGAAAATTTAGAAATCTTTGAGGACATCTTTCTCTTTTATTCAAGCAGCCAACTGCTTTGCCAATTGTCATATTTACAGATTCTTGACAATCATATCAAATCCTAACGCGCTAAAGCGCAAGTGCCTAAAGTGAACTAAAATTTAAAGTGTCTAAAGTTCACAACCCAAACACCCCATAACATCGATCAATAATTTTGTTAAAAATACAAAGTTTTTCAGAGTAATAGAATAAATACAATATGATTTTTTTTTGCAACACAATCTTATCAGAGAGAAAAAACCTTTTGAGTTTTTAATATATTATTATTAAATTGATTAAAATGAAAAAAATCATCCAATCATTCAAAAGATAGAGATAATATGATAATAAATTGTATAATAAATCAAGTAAAAAATTTAAAAATATACAAAATAATTGAAAACATCCGTTTTAATTCGTTCAATCCGTTAAATCCGCGTTCCATTGGATAATAGGCAGGTTAATGAATATCACTTTTCACCATGGGAAAAGACAAATAATCCTGGGTGTACCCAACGATTCACTCATCTACGCATCCCACTTTCCGGAACCCGATTCGACACCGGAAGAGGCGGTCCGAGACGCCATTCAACATCCTATCGGGAGTCCGCCGCTGCATCAAGTCATCAAGGGGCGAAAGAAAGGGGACGTCGTTGTGGTGGTTTCCGATATCACACGCCCCCTCCCCTATGCCCTGTTTCTCCCATCATTTCTCTACGAACTCGAAGAAGCAGGCATCCAGCGAGATGAGATCCTTATTTTAATTGCAACAGGGATGCACCGTCCCTGCACACCTGAAGAGCGGATCGAAATGTTTGGTGAAGCGGCCAACAGATACAGGATCATGGATCACAGGCATGATATTGATTCCCAACTCACCGAACTTCCACAAAAAAGCCAATCAGGATCGACGATTCATCTTAACCGAACCTTTTTGGAAGCCGGTTTCAGAATAGTCACAGGTCTTGTCGAACCCCATTTTATGGTAGGATTTTCCGGGGGAAGAAAAGCAGTATGTCCCGGTCTTGCCTCTCTCGAAACCATACAAAAATTTCATGGGTTTGATTTCCTCAACCATCCCATGGCAAGAAATGGTCAATTGCAGAACAATCCATGCCATGAAGAGGCCCTTTCAATAGCGCAATCGGCCGGCGTTGATTTCTCTCTGAATGTTGTTCTAGACAAACATCGCAGGTTGATTCGTGCCTACGCCGGTGAATTGAACTCCGCGCATCTGAAAGCCTGTGAATTTGTACGTGCTCATGCTTGCTGCCACGTAGAGAAGGAGGCCGATATCGTTGTGACATCGAGCGGAGGTTATCCCCTGGATGCAACCTTTTATCAGTGTGTAAAAGGATTCGTCTCCTGCCTTCCTGCAGTGAAAAAGGGTGGCATCATCATTTCTTTCGGTCAGTGTTCCGAGGGTGTTGGCAGCAGAGAATATGCAGACATCCTGAAGCGGTATTCCGGTCGATGGAAAACATTTCTCAGGGACATCGAAGATCCCGATGTATTCACAAACGATCAATGGGAATTTCAAATGCAAACACGGACGCTTCACAGGGTGGGACAAAGTCATTTACACTTCATCTCAGATGGTCTCGACGCGCAGACCCTGTCATTCTTATCGGTCACCGGTCATGGGACATCGCCCGATACTGTGAACGAAACCGTACAGGCTATTCTCGACAGTATTCTATCAAGAGAAAAGACCCTCGCTCTTTTTCCTGAAGGACCATATTGTGTACCATTAGAATCATAGTTTTATGGGTAGTGTCAAAAGTTTTATGAAAAAAGAGAGAAAGACATGAAACCACAGAGGAGAGATAAGATCTTATTGTGTAAAATAAATAATATTAATACTTTCTCTGTGTGCTCTGTGGTTTATTTTTAACACTACGGTATAAAAATAGAGGAAGGATTATGGAATACATCCATCTCGGACGCACCGGACTCAAGGTCAGCCAATTCTGTCTGGGTACTATGAATTTTGGGCCCCAAACGAGTGAGGAAGAAAGTTTTCAAATCATGGACAGAGCCCTGGAACTGGGCATCAACTTCTTTGATACGGCCAATGTCTATGGTTGGAAAATGGGCGAAGGCATCACCGAGCAGATCATTGGCCGGTGGCTCGCTCAGGGGGACGGAAGACGCAACAGAATCGTACTGGCCACCAAGGTCTATGGAAGGATGGGTGAAAAATCCAATGAATCGAGACTCTCTGCATACCACATCAAACATGCCTGCGAAGAGAGTCTCCGCCGCCTGCAGACCGATCACATCGATCTCTATCAAATGCACCACATCGATCGCAATACACCCTGGGAGGAAATATGGCAGGCCATGGAACAACTCATTCGGGAAGGCAAGATACTCTACGTCGGCAGTAGTAATTTTGCTGCATGGAATCTTGTTCAGGGGAATGCCATCGCTTCTCAAAACAACCTCCTGGGCATTGTCTCTGAACAGAGCAAGTACAACTTGACCTGTCGAACCATCGAACTGGAAGTGATTCCGGCGTGTCAGTCTCTCGGCATTGGAATTATCCCCTGGGCTCCCCTTGCCGGCGGATTGTTGGGTGGTATTCTTGATGGTGGTTCTGAAGGACGCAGAGCATCGTCGGATGATATACAATCAGAGTTAAAGAAACATAGAGCGCAGATAGAGGCCTATGAGAAATACTGCCGGGAGATGGGTGAAACACCAGCCACCGTCTCCTTAGCATGGCTGCTTCAAAATCCGGGAGTCACATCGCCCATCATCGGTCCCAGGACAATGGAACAACTGAACAGCAGCATGAAAGCATTGGATGTGGAACTCACTGAAGAGAACCTATCCACCTTCGACGAAATCTGGCCGGGGCCCGGTGGCCAGGCTCCGGAGGTCTATGCATGGTAGAAACAAGAAGGGAAAATAGGAGCATGATTAGAAGGGGTTTTAAAATACTCAAAACATCATTTGGGGTCATAGCAAACATGCCGGCATTGATTCCCGACTTCTTTTTTTCGATTTGTTTTGAATCCCTTCTAACTGATTTCAATTCTGTTGAGGAGATCCAGTACAGTGACAATCTCGATTTCACCATTACGATGCTGGAGGATAAAGAGTCCCCCCTGGATATATCCATCACAGATAGAAGAATAAACCTGACCGGTTCGATTCTTGAAGCGACAAACACATCTTCCGACCTGCGATTCACGCTTTTCGGCAATGAGGGTCTTCTCTTCCGTTATGTCCTGATGTTTCTGGAGAAGAAATACAATACGTATAGTTTTCACGCCTGTTCCCTCTATAATGAGGAGACCAACCACATGGTCATTGCACCCGGTGGTGCAGGCAGTGGTAAGACCTGTCTAATATTAAAGGGAGTCGAATTGGGTTTGAAACTGTTTTCAACAGAAATGACCCATTTCTCTTTTGACAATGGATTCACACTCCACAAGGGCTCTCTCATCGATAATATCAGAGTCGGGAATCTTAAGTACAGCTATCCGGCTGTCACAAAAGATTTAAATCTTGAACTACCCGAGACCGAAGACGAATGGGGCAAAAAAATTCCGGTGGATTTAAGCCGGGTACAGACAAATTTCGATTCCATTTCCGACACGAGAATAACCGTCTTACTTCCCCATATTGAAGAGGGACGGGATAAATGTATTGCCATCGATATTCGAGACAACAGAATTGCTAGAAAAGCCCTGTTCGACAATATCAGTGATAAGATTGCAGAGAATGGTCTCTATTATGACAATATGCCTTTGGGAGGCTTCGACAATCCGGTCCTCATGAAAAACCGGTTTCAGGCCGTTGATAAATTTTTAAGCCGTGTCAACCGGGTCGTCAAAATCATCGCAGGCTCTCAGAACTGCTGGGAAGGCATTCTCGTATAATCGTTTATAAATAATTAAATTAACCACAGAGGGCACAAAGAACACAGAGAAATGATTAAATATTATAAAATTCTATATTTTTATTTTTCTCTGTGCTCTCTGTGGTTCAATAAATAACATACAATTGAGGAGTATTTCATGAAAAGAGCGTTCCAAGGATTCATCATGGTCCCGGAAGAAACCGGTATTGTGATGGTCATCGAAAAAGAATTCGGTCCTGAAAATGCCAAAGACTGGGCAAATCTGACTGCCGGGATTGTTGACATCGTCAAATGTACATTCGGCACGGGTGCCCTTTACAACGAAGACATATTAAAACAGAAAATTTCAGTTTATAAAGATGCAGGGATTTCCCCCATGATCGGTGGGACCCTCACCGAAGTAGCGATCCTCGATGCAGGAGGTTATTCCAAAGACCATTTACAGGGATATCTCCAATACGCAAAATCTCTGGGATTCACCCACCTCGAATTTTCCGATGGAACGATCTATGTCCCTGATGATAAAAGGGGAGATATTATAAAGATGTGTATCGAAGCGGGTTTTACGGTCATATCCGAGGTGGGTAAGAAAGATCCCAAAAAGGATGAACTCATCACGACGGAACAACGGATCGAGCTCATGAACCTGGATCTCGAGAATGGTTCGGAAATGGTGATTATCGAGGCCCGCGAAGGGGGGAAAGGCATCGGTGTGATGGGGAAAGACGGCAAAGTCGACTTTACCGAGCTCGACATCCTCATCAATGCCGTGGGTCTCGCTAAAACCATGATCGAAGCTCCGGATAAGGACCAGCAGCAGTCGATCTACTTGCGATACGGAACCAAGGCCAACATCGGCAATGTCCAGCCGAGAGATGTGATGTCGGTTGGAGCCCTGAGGGGGGGTCTGCGTGGCGATACCATCAGCGCCTTGAGAAAAGAGAATTGGGTCAAATATCACACCTCAGAAAACGCCCCCGATGAATATATAATATAGGAAACCAATATGTCCAACGAGAATCATAGGAGATGGAAGCATCTTTTATTTGGCACGCAAAATATCCCGGCATTGATACCCGGTTTTCTGTTGGCCGTTGCTATCATGCTGGCCGCCCTTATAATCACAAAGGCTTTTGGCAGCCTTCTCCCCTGGGAGAAGAATCCATTGAGCCCTATCCTGATGGCCATCATCCTGGGCTTAATCATTAGGAACACGATTCCCCTTCACCAGACCTTCGATGCGGGTATTCGATTCGGTTTAAAGAAACTTCTCCGTTTCGGCATTATTCTTATGGGTATTCGGCTGAGTATTTTCGCCGTATTAAAGATCGGTGCTCTGGCAGTGGGTCTGGTCGTGATCTGCATTACGGCAGCCCTTCTCATCACATCGTTCATAGCGAAAAGGATCGGTATCAGCGATAAACTCGGCACCCTGATCGCAGCCGGTACGAGCATATGCGGAGTCAGTGCCATTGTGGCCACAGGGCCGACCATCGAAGCGGAAGAAGAGGAAATCGCCTATGCCGTGGGCACCATTACCATATTCGGTATCCTGGCGACTATTGCCTACCCTTATTTGACCGAGCTTATTTTACGGCTGCCTGTGACTAGTGCAGGTTTTTTCCTCGGCACATCGGTCCATGATACGTCTCAGGTCACCGCCACCGCATTGATCTACGATCAACTCTGGGCCAAGACTACCCCGAGCGGTTTAACAGGGGCCGACATCGCCATAACGACCAAACTGGTGCGAAACACATTCATGGTTTTCGTTATTCCGTTCCTGGGATTCTGGTACGGCAGGAAGAATACGCAGAAAACGTCCGAGAATAAGATACAGATTTTAAAGTATGTCCCCGTCTTTGTCTTTGGCTACATTACCATGGGGATTATCAGGTCTCTCGGTGATTTCGCCTTTGGCGAAAATGCATCATGGACCAGTTGCTGGCATTTCATAAAATCTTCAGCGACTTACGTGATTGCCATTGCCATTGCCTGTGTGGGCCTTAATACGGACATTCGAAAACTGACCAGACTCGGATACAAACCATTCATCTGCGGCCTGATTGCCGCATTGTCGGTTGGTGCAGTCAGTTGGTTGTTGGTCACGCAATTCGGTGGATTTTTGAAATTTTAAAAAGATGTTAGACGGGATAATCATGCCAAAGGCAGATACGCCTATGGCGTACAGGATAAACAAGATAAATAAATTCCTGTATATCGGTGGTATCATTGATCCAACTCACTCTGTGATAATACTCTCACTTTTCTTTTTACTTCAACTTTTGGTGTTTCATGATAACTACCTCAGTTAGGTTATGATTATTATTTTGATTTACTGGATTTAAGTCCTAATTAATCCTATTCATCTTGTTCATCCTGTCAAATATTTTATGTCATCGTATTTATTGAATAAAACACCGAGGCACAACTTTTAGATTATTAAATTTTCCTTATCTTTGCAAAATCATTTTTTTTGTCTCGGTAAATTCACCTGTTTCCAAACGATACAAATATATTCCGCTTGGTAAATCATTGGTATTCCACGTTATTTCGTGTACACCCGATGTTCGATACTCACTTACAAGCGTCTCAATTTCTTTCCCAGTTAAATCATATACTTTCAATGTTATAAATGTTGACATGGGTATTTGGAACCTAATAGTTGTTGAAGGATTAAATGGGTTTGGATAGTTTTGAGATAATTGATATTGATTCGGCATCATTTCAACTTTCATATCAGCAATTCGGGTGCCGCTCGTTCGTTCGGCTGTCCAGGTCTTCGAAGAATTTGTGACTGGCGTACTCATGAGCAAATTACCTCGCGTGACTACAAATGTGCTGATAGTACCATCACAACTCGTTGCATCTGTGAAGGTACCATGGACAACAGGCCACTTACCGGACACGATAAAAATCATAGGAGAAGATAGTTCCACACAAAACGTATCATTCTCTATTGGGACAACACCTCTATTACGCCAAATACGGGTTTCGTTAAAGCTACCAAAATCCACTCTGATTTCTGCAGACAGAGTGTCAATTTCATCTTCACCGTTGACGTGGAAATAAAAGGGTCGATTATTCTGACTGGTGGTTCCCTCCCACGTACCTGTGTAAGCGGCAGCAAAGACTGTTACATTTTTCTGTTTATTGTCATTACTCGCATTTTGGTCTCCATTCAGACCGGTCCTCGCAGATATCAGATAAGAACCCAAGGATGAAGGTGTCCATGTTTCTGAGAAATTGTAAACAGCCTTCTCTTGAGAGTCGAGAGTTCCGAAAAAGTTTTCTGTAGTCCAGTTACCAGAGCCTATTTGATAACTGACAGGGAAATTACTCTGATCCGCGATACCATAGTTAGTCAGTTCAACCTTTATGGTAACCGTTCTATTGACACCTACACTCGAGGGTACTTGAATCTCGGATATACCGACGTCGTTTTGTTGTGCCACGCGTACTATTTTTGTCAGTGTATTATTGATAATATTCTCGTCATCTGCGTATGCTACATAAGCTTTGATTGTATAGTCACCTGCTTCAGACGCAATCCATGGTGTGGAAAACACATGGGTCACGGAAGCTCCCGAATTGATCGTGCCTGTATAAATTTCCTGAACTGGGTTTTCATTGTCAATTTGATACCCAACCGGTGTATTATTAATAACCTGAGCACCATGATTTGTAATGACAATTTCTATTGTATTTAAGCTACCTGTTTGTATAATATTAGGGATTTGAATTTGAGACACACCGAGGTCTTCCTCAAACAGATTGGTATAACCTACATCAACTTGGTATATAGTATTTGTATTAAACGATACTACCCAAAGATATTTTCCGTCCCATGCTAAATCCCTTGGATTGGTATGTGGAGATGGAACCGTACGAATGATTGTACCGTCTGAAGGGTCAATTTGAACCAGAAGATCAGTAGCAAAATTGTCACTCCATAGATATTTACCATCCCAAGTTAATCCTATTGACTTATTTCCTGGGGCAGGGATTGATGCTAGAATTTGTCCTGTAAAGGGATCAACCTTATCTAAGAGATGTGTTTCAAAGTTATTTACCCATAAATATTGCCCATCCCATGTTATACCATGCGGCCAATCTAAGCTGACAGGTACAAAACTATGTAAAACTGATCCATTTGAGGGATCTAATTGAAATATTTCATCATGAGAACCTCCTGAACCCCCATGATCTGATGCCCATAAAAAAGTCCCATCCCATGCTAAACCCGCCACACAATCTCCAGGTGAAGAGAATGAGTTTAATATGGTTCCATCTTCGGGGCTCAGCTTGTAAATTTTATCAGTATCTATATCGGAAACCCATAGATAATTTCCATCCCAAGTGAGTCCTTGCCCACTGGGCCCTGGAGTGGGAATCGTGTGAATGACATCGCCGGTATCAAGCGGTGCTAATATTTCTCTAATGACATCAATACTAATCTCAGAACGGTTACTATCTAAAATACCATCAAGATTAATGTCTATAGTTTTATTATCTTCTTCTTTTGACAACTCAGTAACATGGGGATTTATCTTTTGAGATATTTGCGCAAAAATAAAATATGGGTTCAAAATAAATGGTGTCAAAATTATAAAGACTGAACCAAGCCTTTTCAATATTGTGGGGCTGAAATGTTTCATAATATCTATCCTCGTTTTTTAAAAATTACGTGTGAGAAATTAACAAACAAAAAGCAGATCTCCAAAAGGGCTCACTCCACCTTTTGAATTCTGCTAATCATTTTTATCTCTCCCAATCATGTCTGCCCACACTTAAAATCTCTTCGCCTCTCCCTGTGATAGGAATAGTCATTTTAAGTGTGTGGCCATAAATTTAGACTAAGTATAAAAGATTATTTTGAAAAAGTCAAGTAGAATTACGAATATCTTAAAAAATCTCGCAGAACGAATAAGGTTATTCTGATTATGATAATTCTTCTTAAAAAATAAATCCGGCAATCCCAAAACGCAAGCCAAAGATATCCCCTTTGTATGATTTATCACCACCTTTGGCCTTAAAACTATCGATTTTGGCGTAAACCTCAACACTCACACCAACATTCTTTGAAACCATAAATACCACACCGGCAAAAGGTGTGATTCGAATCAGGGTTCCTTCAGGATAGAAGTTTCTGTTCACGGTGATCGTGCCATCTTCACCGATTTTCGCAAATAAAAAAGAAGCACCCATATATGGATACGATCCCCTGTCTTCTTCGCCAAAGTAATAAGCCGCCCTGGGACCGAGTCCAAATATCGAAAGAGATTCATCTGTCGTAGAGAGACGGTCATATAAAAACTCCCCGCCGATACTCAAATTGGGCATCACAAAATATAAAAAACTGGGATTAATTGAATATATAGAAACCCTTCTCTCCCTCAAATCATCATCGTACACTTCGTATAAATCCCCACCTCGACTCTCGAATGACACCGTACCACTGAAATGGATGACCCCCTTATCGACAACATATTCCTGAGCCAGAAGAGCCGTCGATAGTAAAAACGACAAAACAGCAACCATGATTAAAAGCTTCCTCATTTTCTCCTCCTTTTAATTTTAAAATGAGCCAATACAACCAAAGTAAAAAATGACTAATATGATCATTTATTAAAATAAATGTAATGTTATTTTCCGATCAAAGACTTTATCACATCTACAGCCGTGGCTGCATCCGGAGCATAGCCGTCGGCACCGATTTCACTGGCAAAACCATCGGTGAGCGGTGCACCGCCGATCATGATCTTCACCGAGTCTCTCAAGTGACTCTCTTCGATGGTCTGAATAGTTGCCTTCATATTCATCATCGTCGTTGTAAGAAGTGCAGACATTCCGATAATATCCGCGCCAAACTCCTTGATGCTTTGCACAAATTTCTCCGGCGAGACATCCACACCGAGATCCACGACTTCAAATCCACCGCCTTCTAACATCATACAAACGAGATTTTTACCGATATCATGCAGGTCTCCTTTTACCGTACCAATAGCGACTTTTGCCACGGGTTCAACACCTGTTTCTGTGAGCAGCGGTTTGAGAATCTCCATACCCGCTTTCATGGCACGGGCAGCGATAAGGACCTCGGGCACATAAAATTCGTTGTTCTTAAAGCGCCTGCCGACATCTTCCATGCCCTTTAACAGTCCTCCGTTAAGTATATCCCGCGGGACCCTCCCCTCTTTGATGGCTTGATGCATATGGATCTCGACATCATCCGCTTTCCCATTGATAAGACTATTGGATAAATTTTCCAATGTTGTCACATTCTATCCTTTCGTAGATTTATATTAAAATCCCAATTATTTTAAAAATCCCTCAACATTCTCTTTTGTGATCGTGGCAGTCTCCAGAGTGATCGTTTCACCCTTTGTAACCTTTCTTCCTCCTTCTAATATTTCCATGGCAACCTCCAGGCCAGCTTCGCCAGGAGTCGGATAGAGAAAAGTAGCTGCGAGAATGTCATTTTTAACCCACAGGCATCCTTCATTGGGAAGCCCATCGATGCCAAAGAATTTTATCTTTTTCTCCAATCCGAGTTCTCTCGCAGCCTGGTATGCCCCGTAGGCCATGGGATCGTTATGCGCATAGATAATGTCGATATCTTTATGGATCTGCAGGGCATCCTGCGCAATGGCTTTTCCCCTGTCCAACTTCCAGTCTCCGTCAAGGCCGCCTAAGAGTGTTATACCCCTCTCCTTTTCAACAACCTCATGAAAACCATCCCTTCTTTCCTGAGCCGGAGTCGATGCTAAGGACCCACATATCTCATAAATTTTACCCCTGGCATTTCCGGTGCCGCCCAGAAGCTTAACAGCATGTTCTCCGGCCGCCCGTCCAATGATTTTATTATCTCCCCCGATAAAAGCCGCATATCCTTTATAGGTTGTATTTCGATCAAGGACGATCACCGGAATTCCGGTGACTGTCGCTTCCTGTATGACTTTGGAGCACCCGGAGGCTTCTTTGGGAGAAATTAAAATTGCATCTACTCCTTTTGAGATAAAAGTTTTAACATGTTCCACCTGATTTTCGGTCTTGTCATCGCCATCCAACATGATAAGTTCTACCTTGTCCCCATATTCATCAGCTTTTTCTTTAAGCTTCTCGTTAAAAATTACCCGCCACGGCTCTTTGACAGTGACCTGGGAAAAACCGATGGTCCATTTCCCTTTCCCGGGAGATTTCTGGCAGCCGTCGAAAAATATGATCGTAAGAGCGATACAAATTAAGCACACGAAATATATTCTTTGTCTCATATGAATCTCCATTTTTTTAACCTTCCTTTTTTCTCCGACGACGGAACCATCCCATCAAGGTGCCTTCCTGCAAAAGTACCGCCCCGATGATGATCACGCCCTTGAGAATATCCTGTACTTCACTGGAAACTTCCTGCAGATTGAGAATGTTACTTAAATATCCAAGGATTAAAACGCCAACCATTGTTCCGATGACGGAGCCTTTACCTCCCATAAGACTCGTACCGCCAATAACCACTGCTGCGATAGCATCGAGTTCCCAGGTGGCACCTGCATCGGGTTTTCCCTGGGTGTAGGATGAACAATACAGCACACCCGCCAACGCCGACAATCCGCCGGAGATGGCATACACAAGGATCTTCACACGAGCGACCTTAATGCCTGAGAGTCTGGCCGTCTCCTCATTTCCCCCGATTGCATAGATATATCGACCAAATCTCAATCGTGTTAAAATGAAATGTACGACAAGAACCGATATCAAAAAAAACAAACCGGTTACAGGAAAAATATCCGCTCCGAAAATCGAAACCTTACTGCTCAATACATCAAAGCTTTTAGGAGCCACATGTATGGTTCCTTCGGCCGAGTACCCAATCGCCTCGTAGTAAATAGGATGAATCTGCCCGCCTTTTCCTGCTATGAATTTTGCCAAGCCAATAGCCCCACTCATCATCCCCAGAGTCACAATGAAAGGTTGAATTTTTCCTTTTGCTATGATGAGTCCATTGAAAGCGCCTAGAAAGAGTCCCATGACCGGGACGAGCAGAAGAACGGACAATGTCGAAAACCCGGACACCACTTGCCGATGCATTAAAAAAAATACAGCACATCCGAATCCTATCCCGATAAGGATACTGATAACCTTGGATACCCGTTGTGAACTGCCGAAGCGGCGCATCCATCGGTTACATAAATGAATTCCAACGAAAACAATGAGTAGAGAGAAGAGCGGCACTGCCAGAGATGTTGCTTTCGTCCAATCCCTTTCCATCAACAGCATCGCACAAACCACCGAAGATAGAGAAACCATACTTCCCACGGACAGATCAATGCCAGCCGACAGAATAACAAGCGTCATACCGACCGATGGCAGGGCAATAATGGAAACCCTGCCCAGTACATTCAATTGGTTGTACAGGCTTAAGAATGTACCTCCGTTAAGAAGGATCCCACCGATAAAGATTCCGATGAGTCCCACGAAGGGTCCGAGTCTTCGCAACATAGATCCTGATTTCGAGAACAATGAGACTCTTCCTTTTTATAATTTATTCTATTACTCTAAAAAACTTTGTTTTTTTAACAAAATTATTGATCGAGGTTTTGGGGTGTTTGGGATGTGAACTTTAGGCACTTTAAATTTTAGTTCACTTTAGGCACTTGCGCTTTAGCGCATT
>Ga0114922_10000318_pt1 | contig 46172 bp, 48 predicted proteins | sample AartaG_FD_100975 | JGI IMG/M metagenome (GOLD analysis project Ga0114922, IMG submission 100975) | Deep subsurface microbial communities from Aarhus Bay to uncover new lineages of life (NeLLi) - Aarhus_00045 metaG | ecosystem: Environmental > Aquatic > Marine > Oceanic > Sediment | place... | reverse complement strand
TAAAATTTAGTATTTATTTATTTGATTTAGAGTTTTATAAATATTCTACTTTTAGAATAAAGGAGAAAATTACTTAGCAATAATATCAATTGAATTAATTATTTTTGGTATAATCAAATTCAATTTCTCTTACTGATTCATCATCTTTCGTTTTTGGATCATAGATTAGCTTTTTTTCTCCCTTCTTTTTATCTCTACCATTATCATCCTTTTTCACAATATCCCAAATAATACTTATAATAAGTAAAGCGGATACAATAACTAAAAGTGGAATTAATAATCCCGAATCTGCAAGAATAATTTTTACCCATCCGATAAAGGGGATTCTTCCTACTACTACTCCAAGGACTCTATTCTCTGGTACAGGCACATTATCACCTACTGGATTGGCATCACCTTTAGTGAGGAAAAACCAACCACCATCATACCATTTATCAACAACACGATGGACAATTGGATCACGAGGGGGATCTATCCAACCATCTAAGTTCCAAGCATCAAAAACAATTATATCACCCTCCTTTCCTTCAATTGTACCATTTTTTATTTGGGCAGGGTCTTTGCCTTGAACGAATAATAAATCACCTTTTAATAAGGTTGGTTCCATTGAGCCTGAAACTACTACCACCATAGGAGTGTTTGTATTTAAAGAGATTTGTAGGATAAAATAAATCAAAAATGATCCTGAAAACGCAAAAACTATCAATATAACCGCGATAATGATTTTTCTTTTTGAAGTTGATTGCGTTTCCTTCGATTTTTTCTTATTAGAACCCGTTTTTAGAATCTCTTTTTCCATAACAAAAAAATCAGTTGTTCTATGGTCAAATTTAATCAAAATATCAATATAAATTTTCTTAAAATAATGAATCACAGATAGGATATTGATAGTTTCGATTCATTAAATATGATATTGAATTGCATCAAAAGATTAACATTTTAAAGTAAAATGTCTAGAATAAAATTATCCAATTTGATTGAATAAATGCATTGTAAATAGGGTTAAGAACTTTAAAATGTTAGAGAGAAGTCAATCATTTGACGTACGGGACAAAAGTTATAATGAAATTCAAACAATTATGGAAAATATATTAGAAAAAAGTTTATCTCTTTCAATTAATACAAAAAGGTTGGGAAGATCTTTGCTCAGAATAACTTTTTTCGATAACGAGACTGATCAAGAACAACAGAAAGACAATCGCATTACTATTTTACAAGAACAAGAAAAACGAGTTTATATTCAAATTAAAGGGAAACTAACAGATGCTCAAGTTAGACAATTGTGGAAAGAATTTGAAAAAAGATTAACCAACTCAACATATATTGAGAAAATTGAGAAAACTACGCCCTCAAAAGAGGAGATTATTCAAGAAATTAAACGTTCAATTGAATTAAAAGGATTTATTGTCAAAAATAACGATATTCAAACGTTTATAGAGAATTTCATAGAAAAATTTGATAGGTTACCAAAGGAAAATGAATTTCATTCAATAGTTAAAGGATATATCATAATGATCAATGAAGATTATTTGGTAGAAAAAGCGGAAACTTCAATTAAAAGTGAACCATCAACAGAAATTAGAGAGTCAGTCTTAGATATTATCGAAGATAAACCGCTTTCAGATTCATTTAATAATAGTGTCATAGTAGTTGAGAAATCCGTTGGGCGTAGGAAATGTCCGAGTTGTGGAGATGAAGGGTCAATTCATGAAGTAACGGATAAGAACTTAATTTTAATGGATTATCCTCGTATTTATGGAAAAAAGAAATATTGTGGTAAATGCGGATTTGAATGGAAATAATGAGATTTAATTACTTTTTCTAAAAGACACTCAAAAATAGTTTTAAATAGTTTGATATTTAAAAGGATATCATAGTCATATTTTTATTATAATCTATATAATTTGAGTTGAAAATTATAGAAGATTACGCGATTATTTATAATCCTATTGCTAAAAAGGGAAAAGCTAAGGAAGATCTTGAATATGCGTTCAAATGTTTAGAGGACTTCAATATTTCATATAAATCAGTAGAAACAGAGTACGATGGTCATGCTATTGAATTAGCTAGGCAACTGGCAAAAGAGGGATATAAAGTTATAGCTGCCGGAGGAGATGGTACTGCGAATCAAGTGTTTCATGGAGTCATAACATCTAATACAGGTGCCTTATGTGGATTCATACCAATGGGCTCAGGTAATGACATTCCTGCCGCGGTGGGAATTAGAGCTGATATAAGACGTGCGTGTGAAATTATCGCAGAAGGAAACTCCAGTAAATGTGATATTGGTTTTGCTAAGACAGATGAAGGTGTTGAGCGTTACTTCTTAGGGATTGGATCACAAGGCTTTGATGCTGAAGTAGCAAGGAGATCAAATGTGAAAGGAGGAAAAAATTATAATTTAATCATATTCCAAACACTCTTTGGTTGGAAATCTCGAGAATTAGTTGTAAAAATGGATAATGAGATTTACGAAGGCTATGCAAATTTAGTTGCAGTAGGAAATAGTGGTGCTTATGGAGGCGGAATGTATATATGTCAGAAAGCTAGAATTAATGATGGGTTGTTTGACATTAGTATAGCTGATATTGGAAAATTTAAGCTTTTAGTTCAATTTAAAAAGATGTATAGCGCATCTCTTTTACCTCATCCTAATATTCATGAATATCAAAGTAAGAAAGTTAGGATTGAAATGAAAAATCTTGATGATGATCCATATATATGTCAAGTTGATGGGGAAGTTTTGGGTCCGTTACCGGTTACCTATGAAACTATTAAAGATGGATATGAACTTATACGTCCAAAAACTAATGAAGTTGCAGAAGAGTTTAAAGAGAAATATGGTCACTATTTTTATGAATGTGATCATTAATGATATCATTGTTAAAAATAAATTTCTTCTTTTATTATGCCTGATTGGGATGACATTTTTTCTGAAAAGGGTAAAGTCTTCACTGAACCCCATACTGATATGGAGAAAATTGTTAAAATCTTTGAAGAAAGGGGAGTGCAGAAGATATTAGATGTTGGGTCTGGAACCGGACGTCATCTTATTTTCTTTTCTAAAAAGGGTTTTGAGATATATGGTTTTGACGCATCTCCTAAAGCGATTTCCATTGCTAAAGAATGGCTTGCAGAAGAAAATCTAAATGTGAAGATAAAACTAAATAGAATGGAGGCAAAATTTCCTTACGCCGATAATTTTTTTGATGCTGTTATCTCGATTCAGGTTATCCACCACAATAAAATGAAAGATATATTAATGACAGTAAGAGAAATTGAAAGAGTTTTAAGAAAAGGTGGTGTAATTTTTATAACCTTCCCAAGATTAGAAGGTAGAGGCGGATTAGATGATTGGAAGTTAAAGGAGGTTGAGAGAGGCACGTACATCCCTCAAGCAGGGCAAGAAAAAGGACTTCCACATCATTTTTTTACTATGGAGGAAATACATGATGTATATAGTTCTTTCAACTTATTAGAAATTTATAATGATAGAAAGAGACATCGAGCAATTTTAGGCATCAAAAAATAAAGGATTTTTCAATTTCCTTAATTACAATTCATAGAAATGTTTAAATTCAAAATTATACAACAAACCATTAGATCATTTTTACTGCAAAATTGAATTTTTTAAGGTGAAAATAATATTTCTGATGATGAAAAATATTTAACAAAAGATAATATACCATTAATACAAAATAGGAAAGCATTCCTAAAGACACAGCCTTTAATCTGTCATAGATGTGGGAAGTTTACCGATACATATAGAGAATATTGTGAAGGTTGTGGCGCTAGATATAGTTTAAGAAAAGCTAACAAAAAGGACTTTAATTTTTTTATACTCAAAAAAGAAAAAACTGAAGATATAAAGCCAATTCCATTAGGGTCGGATATCTCAGATGTAGAGACTTTTTTAAAAGGACATCCTTTTATTTGCGTTTATTGTTGGGAATTTTCAATTAGAAATCGAAGATATTGTGAAAAATGTGGAAGTAGAAATAGTTTAAGAAAAGCTAAGAAAAAATATTTCGCATTTTATAATGAACGGAGAGAAAAATATGTTAAAAAACAAGCAATAAAACAAAAAACTACTTCAAAACCGTTGGCTGATATTTCTCCATCAGAATTTTTAAAAATACAAACAGACCCATCGATTCCGGATAAATGGAAAGAAAAAATTAAAGAGGTTCCTACCCCTAAACCAGAAATGATTCCAAAAATTTCAGAAATAACCCACCCAAAACCATCTGAAGAAACTGTTTCTGAGCTATCACAAATAAAAACTGAAGAACTACAACCAATCCCACCAACATTAATTAAGGAGGAAGAGAAGATAGAAGTAATTTCTACGGCTCAAAAACAGATAACTCCACCAATTTTGGAAGCATCGAAACAAAAATCAATACCTTCAATTCCAGATAAAAAAGAAGAAAAACTAAAAGAAATTTTTTATTTCTGTAAATTTTGTGGTATGAAATTAGCTCAGTTAGAAAAATTCTGTCAGCAGTGTGGAACGATAATAAAACATAAATAATTATATTATATTATAATCAAGCAATTCGTTTTTTTTTGTAACTTCTGTTGTCGGAATTAATATTATAATTGAAATTCCTGCAATAACAATAATTATAGTAATGATTATTACTACGTCTAGGTTCAGTAGACTTTTATCTTGATTCCAAGGATAATTTCCCTGATAAATGTTATTTTGATCATCAATGTAGTTATTATAGATAAATTGCTCAACAGTTTTGCCCGTAGTTTCAAGACTTTCTTTAGCGATATAGGTAAGGTTATCTTTAGTAGTATGGTGGTAAGGCCAATCTGGATTTCTATTCCAAAATTTGATAATTAAATCTGCAGAAGGAATACCAAAATTTACAAAAGCTACGTGATCATCTACAATTTCTCCAGAGATTGGGTTTATTGGAAATTCGTCAGTATAACCTAAACTCCTTCCAATAGCAAATAATTCATCTAATAATGAAGAGGTAGAATGTTGTTCATTAATAAATTTTAGATTTTCTCCACCCACCATATCCAATAAAATCATACACTCAAAATTTTCTGTTTCTGAATCATAAAAATTATTAATTTCGGAAACAAATTTCTGAGAACCTTCACACCATCCCCATCCAGTTATACCAGGTCCCAGATCATATCCTTGATCTTCGGCATCAAAAAAGACAAACCATATTTGACAACTTAGATTCTCACTCATTATATAGAAATTTCTTGCTAATTCAATTAAAATAGCACTTCCACTAGCACCATCATTAGCACCTGGAACTGGAGCAGATGTATTTGTTAAATCTTTCGTTGCTCTAGCTCTAGAATCATAATGTGCTCCTAAAATTACAATATTAGATTTATTCTCGTTTAATTTGAATAACACATTCTGACAATCAGTTGAATAGACTGTAAAATTATGAAGAGCATATGTGAAATTACTATCTATTTCTAAAAATTTAGTTATGAAATAATTAGCGCAATCCACACGTTCTTGTGTTCCAGGTATCCGAAAACCAATATCTAATTGATCTTCTGTATAATTATAAGCGTTATCGGCACTAAATTGCAAATCTATTTCATAGTTTTGAATATTTAGATTACTAGTAGGAAAATACAAATAAACAAGAGAAAAGACAGCAATTGAAACAAAACCAACAGAAATTAAGATTTTGTATAATCTCTTTATTCATAATCACCAATTTATAAAAAAATTAATTTGAATATGCCTCTATAAATCATTATAAACAAAAAAAATAAAAAATATGATTTTAAATAGGCTCAAAACCTAAATCGACCCTTGTTTCACCCTTGATTTCAGTTTCTATAAAAGTTGCTTTAACAGGTATTCCAATATTAATTGTGTCAGGTTTACTCTCATCTACACCTATTAATTGCCCACTTATCATGGGACCTTCGTCTAGTTTTATTACTGAAAAGCAATAAGGTTTTTTTCTACCATACCCCTTTTCTACAAAGAAAGGCGTTCCTACTGTGATACTTGTAAAGGCAGCAAGTTTACCATTCCCTGACATTTCAACCCATTCCATATTTGCAGTATTACATTTAGGGCATAGTTTTCTGACTGGAACATACATAGCACTACAATCTTTACATTTTGATCCCATTAATTTCTTTTCAGATAAATAATCTATATAGCTTTTTATAGTAAAATCTCTTTCACTTTCAGACACTTTTGTTTCACCTCTCTTTTTCAAAAATTGTTACTACACATGTTGCTCCTGATCCTCCTAGATTATGAGTCAACATCCTCTCTACATCAAATTTCACTTGTCTATTTCTCTCTGCAATACCTCTCATTTGTTTAAATGCTTCCACACAAAATGCTGCACCAGTAGCGCCTACAGGATGGCCCTTACTCTTTAGTCCTCCACTTGTATTTATTGGCATTGATCCATCTCGTTTTGTTTCTCCATTTTTAATTGCTTCAGCTGCTTTACCTTTTTCATAAAAACCTAAGTCTTCTAAAGCGATAATTTCAGCTATAGTGAAGCAATCATGAACTTCAGCTACTTGAATATCTTTAGGTTTTAATCCCGACATTTCATAAGCTTGTCTTGCTGCCTCTTTAGTAGCAATAAAACTGGTTAATTCATTTCTATCATGTAAAGATAATGCTGCACTCCCTTGTCCAGTACCCGTAATCCAAATTGGATCATCAGTGAAATTTTTCACCACATCTTCAGCTCCTAAAAATACACAAGCAGCTCCATCAGTAATTAAACTACAATCAAACAATCTTAAAGGGTAGGCAATTATTGGATTTGATCTACTTTTAAGAAAATCAAACTCATCTTTCCAATCTGGAACTTCTCCTCCTGATTTTTCAATTTTTGCTATTTTACTTTCCATCATATCAGCAATAGAGCTTTGCATTTGAGCATAGGGATTTTCCTTCCCATTCTCATGATTTTTGATTCCAATTCTCATTAAATCTTCTACTGTAGTTCCATATTTATGGAAATGTGCTGAAGCTAGAGTTCCATACAATCCTGGAAATGTTGCTCCCGCAGGATATTCAAATAAACTGTCTGATGCGGTAGCTAATATATCAGTCACATTCACAGTAGGTTGTTCTGTCATACATTCAACTCCACTAACAGCAATAACATCATGAACTCCTGATGCAATCGCCAAAATTGCTTGTCTAAGCGCAATTCCACTACTCGCACACGCTCCTTCAAAACGTCCTGCTGGTTTTGGAACTAATCCTACTAAATCTGCCATTTGTGGTCCTAGATGTCCTTGATGATTAAATAGATCTGAAGAATAATTCCCTACATAACAAGCATCAATATCTTTGGGATTGATACCATTATCGACTCTACTTACTGCATCTAACCAAGCATCAATCCATAAATCTGGATTTCTTTTATGAGGAAAATGTGCTCCAAATTTACTCATTCCTGCTCCAATCATGGCTACACGTCGTGCTAACTTTCCCATTTTTTCACCATTCTTTAATTTTATTTAAATTATTTTTTAAATTTAAAAAATTGAATTTTTGAAAAATTAAATTTCTTATTATTTTCTTTAAAAATATTTTATTAATCATGAAAGAATTTTAGAAGAAATAATAACTCAACTAGAAGCCCAATAATACTAAATATAAATGGGGCAATATAATGAACGTTTTCTACAATTAGTGCTCCTAAAAGTCCTGTAGGAATCAATCCAATACCTCTAAAAAATGAAATTATTCCATAAGATTCAGCTTTTTGGTCCTCCCCTAAATTGGTTAAAATAATTTGTTCAGCAGGTATAAATGTGCAGATGGATAAAGCAAAAAAGACATATCCAATACTTAATGTAATAATTAAGGTATGTGTAATAAAATTCATCCAAAGAATAACAGACAATATATTCATAAAAAAAAAGCCGAAACCAAAGAATTGACTTAAAATTAATGTTTTTTTATTCCCAATTTTATCAGTAATACGTCCAGCAGGGATTTGAAAAATTACATTTCCTATATTAAACCATAATACTATGAATGCAATATCTTCTTTGGTAAGATTATAATACTTGACCAATCCACCAGAATAGATTGAAAGAGATATACTATATACGAAAATATCCAATGTAAAGAAAATTAATACTGATCTTAATGTTTTTGTTTTCAAAATCTTCATCCACATATTTTTTTTTTCTTTACGAGTATTATTTACCTGAAGTTTTTGATTTTGAATATGGTGGGTTTGAGCAGATAGAAAAATTGTGAAGATTATCTCTTCAACAAGTAATAATAGAATGAAAATTATTAAATAAAATCTAGAGTTAAGCCCTTGTCCAAGAATTATGAATAAAGATCCTGCAATAGTTCCACCAAAATAAGAAAAAAGCATAAATCCAAATATCAACCCTTTAGATTTATTACTATTTTCAGCAACTAAAAATTGAGCGTTTAGATTGTTAATAATAAACCCTAAAAAGTAAAACATTATCCCAAATATAATAAAATATAAGCTGGTCGGACTTGCTAATATTAAAAATAAGAGTCCTATGATATAGATCGGAATACTAGAAATAAGAATGTATTTTCGGTTAAATTTATCGGAAAATTTTCCAATTAAAGGCATAGGCATAAATTGCATTATTGATCCTATTGAAATAAATAAACCCGTTAATACTATTGAATTTGTAAGCTCTAATAGAAATGGTTGATAAACTATACCAAACATCCCCGTCCCAAATCCATGAATTAATTTGGTAATAGCTAAGGCTATTAGATTCCTACGTTTAATTTTATTTAGACTATCAAGTTCCATTATTTTTCTAATTGAGATAATTTTTACATATAATAAATGAGAAATATGTTATTGAACAAGAATATTTTGATTTTATATGATTAGAAAGATTTAATTCGACATTTTGGAGAAATTAGATATTCTGATACTTACTTTTCTTTCCTTTTCATTCTTTTCAGATTATTTAACGCCACAATATGTCTCTTACTTTTTTTTGCTGTTTCTTCTAGTCTTTTACAAGGAAAATCTTGGCATTGATAACAGTATTCTAATTTTTTATCATTTATACAACAGTATCTAATCCAACATTCTTTGGTCCAACAATCTGAAATTTCACCCCTACACGTACTACAATGAAAATCTTCTGGTTTTACATTATCCCACATATTATTAAACATTCTGACTAGTTTATCAGCAACTCCCGGATTATAGGGTGCTTGATAAATCTTGCACATGCTACAATCTAAACCACAAACAGAAATCAATTTTTTTATATGAAAAGTTTTCACTTCATTCATGATTTTGATATTTCTTTCCTTTAATAAAAACTTAATCGCTTTCTTACTTAAGTGTCTAGATTAGAGTCTTAATTTGAATCTTTTTTTTTAAAACGAGAATTTTAAGAAAGAAATAAAGAACCTAATCTATTTTATAAGTTTGAATTTTAAGATCTATTTTCGTTCTTTTACTTTTAATTTCAAATAGAGTAAAGGTTATCGTAAATTAATTTACTGGTTTCTTTAATATTCTATTCCATATCTAGCTGTAATACCTTTTGAAGAGTAATAATGCTTAATCATTCTCATTTCGGTTACTAAATCAGCTACTTCCTTTAATTTAGGATGCATTTTTGGTCCACCTGTTAAGATTAACTCAACTTTTTCTGGTTTATTTTTTATGAGTTCTAATACAGGTTCAACAAGAATAACATTCATTGATATTGCAACTCCAACTTCATCAAGTATAATGATATCATATTCATCACTCATAATAATATCTTTAGCATAATCTAGGGCCTTCTTACCTTGTTCTAAATCAAATTCTCCCGGTTCAGCTATAAGATCAGGACTACCAAATTGTTTTAATTCAAAGTTGGGTATATTACTGATAGCTTCAATTTCACCGTATTTGTAATTACCTTTCATAAATTGAATCATAAATACTCTGAAGCCATGCCCCGTAGCACGTATGCCTTGCCCTATTGCAGCTGTTGTCTTACCTTTCCCTCGTCCAAAATAAACTTGAACTAATCCTTGCTTCAATCTTTTTCTATTAGCATTCATCGATATTCGTTCTATTAATTTATTATATTTTGAAATACTCTATCATTTAATTATTTTTTATACGTAAGAAATGTGATTTTATGGGTAAATATGAGAAATTAGATAATCAATTGAATAAATTTCTTAGATTAGCTTCTTTTCCTGTTGGAGTAAAACTACTTAAAGACTCTGAAAGTTTAGAAAATATCAAATTTTTAAAGAAACCCGAACACAAGATTGCTCTTTGTCAAATATTTAGTTATGCTAGATATTATGGTTGGACAATGGGATGTACAAAAGAAGATAATTTGTGTCCACTTGCTGGAATTTCTATAGGTTTTGAAGAATCACATAAACTCTTTGAAGAAGGAGCATTTTTTATTGGTAGATATAATGAAACCAAGGAAGCCGCGAAAAAAACAACAGCCACAATGCCAAAAATCTCATATGGAGAATATTCTGCTATAGTTTCAGGAGCTTTAGGTCGTATAGACTTTGAACCTGATTTAATATTAATCTGGGGAAATTCCGCACAAATAATGAGAATTATACAAGGGTATTTATGGAAAAAAGGAGGTAAAGTTTCAATGTCAACTTTTTGCGATGGCGTTTGTGCTGATACCATTTCAAAAGCAATACTAACAGAAGATTTACAAATTGCTTTTCCATGTCTCGGTGATCGTCGTTTTGGAATGGCAATAGATACAGATTTAATAGCATCGATACCCTTTAGAATTATTAATGAAATTTTAGAAGGAATGGAAAAAACTCATAAAGCAGGTACAAGATATCCAATACCTTTTCAATTATCCACACCAGAATTTTTTCAAAACTTAAAAAATCAATTAAGCAAAGTAAAGAAAAATTAATTTTAAATTCTTAATTACGTTTGATTTCAGATAAAAATTTGAAAATAGCTCTCTCATTCTCAATTCTTTAATTTAATAAACAATTATATTTTGTAAAATTAATTTTTCACTAATTTTACTAAAATAAAATTGAGTAGGTGTTAATAAATGAGGAAGAGCAAGTTAATATCTTTAGAAGAAGCGATTTCTACTTACATACAAGATGGAGATCTTGTTGGAATTGGAGGGCTTTCTTTTTGGAGAAAACCTACTAGTGCTTGTCGAGAGATAATTCGCCAAAATAAGAAAAATTTATCAATTTGCACTTTTGTCGGAGGAATTGATGTTGATATGCTTATAGCGGGAGGTTGTGTTTCTGAAGTAAGAAGTTGTTTTGTAGGAATGGAAATATTTGGTATGGCCCCTCATTATAGAAAAGCAGTTGAATTCGGTTCAGTGAAGATTTCTGAAGAAAGTGAGGCTACTATTGCTTTAGGATTAAGAGCATCCTACTTGAAGGTACCTTTCATGCCTTTAAAAGGCATTATCGGAACTGATATGCCAAAAGTAAGAAATGATATTAAACAAATCGCTGACCCTCTTGGTTCAGGAACTCAGGTTATGGCAGTACCTAAGATAGATTTAGATGTGGCAATAATTCATGTACCTTATGCTGACGAATTTGGGAACGGTAATATTGCGGGAGCAATATGGATGGATGCAGACATGGCAAAAACGGCAAAGAAGACAATTATTATATGCGAAAAATTAGTAGAAACAGAGGATATCCGCTATTTGCCAGGAAAAGCACAATTACCTATCCAAACAACCACTGCAGTTATTAAAATGCCTTTTGGTGCCCATCCTACCTCATGTTATCCTATTTATACATTTGATCCACTTCACATTCAATGCTATCTAAAAATGGATTTTGAAGAGTATAAGAAAAAATTCATAGTGAGTAAAACACCTACTCAGTACTTGGAAGAAACAGGTGGAATACAAACAATTTTAAATATTTTATTATAGGAGGGAAAATTGATGAGTGAATATTCAAAAGATTATACAATCGATGAAATGATGACTGTTTTAATGGCAAGAGAAGTCAGAAACGATGATGTGATGATTGTTGGTGTTGCAACACCTATGGTATGGGCTGCGTTTACATTAGCAAAAGTAACTAATGCTCCAAATGCAATATACCATTATATTATGGGAAACACATTTGTATTAGAACCTCGTCAAGTTAGTTTGCTTTATCTTGAAATGAATACAGCAAGAGCATATCGTTTTCAAGATAGTGTAGAATGCACACTGGAGTCTCTTCCTTCTGATAAGCTTACTACAATTGAATTCTTTAGACCCGCTCAAATCGATCATTATGGAAATACAAATAATATTTGTATAGGGGATTGGGAAAAACCTAAAATAAGACTTCCTGGAGCTGCAGGCATCCTTGATTTCAGTATGTTTTATTCTCGTGGTTCTTTTCTTTATACTCCTCGTCATGATAAAAGAACTTTTGTACCAACAGAAGATATTTTTTTCATCTCCGGTGTAGGATTTCCAGATGGAAAGCCTTCTATATGTGGAGGTTCAGGTCCCCAATGTGTTATTACCAATCTTGGATATTTGAACTTTGAAGATAAGAGTAAGCGTATGAGAATTTCTACAATTCATCCAGGAATTGATATTGATAGAGTAAAAGACTCAACCGGCTTTGAGCTAGTTATTCCAGAGAATTTAAAAGAAACCAAGCCTCCCACAGAAAAAGAACTTAAATTACTGCGAGAAAAAGTTGACCCGTTAAGAATTAGGAAATTAGAAGTTCTTTCTGGGCGTGAGAGAGAGGAATTATTAGATGAGATAATACAGAAGGAACTAAATATGAAAAATAAATTTCCAAAATTGCTTAATTTTTAATTATCAAAACTCCCTACTTTTGGATAAAGTTCTATTTTTCGACCCTTTTCCTTAAAAAAAATTAAATTATTCTCTGATAGTTTATCTATATGATATTTAACAGTGTTTCGAGCAAGATTGATCTTTTTAGAAATCTCAGATGATGAAATTCCCGGATTTTTCTGAATTAAGTCTAAAATTTTTGAAGTAGTTTCCGATTTTGTTGGTAGATTTTTAAAATTTTCAATTGATTCAATTGAAGAGGTAATTGGAAAATAAATAGTATATTGCCCATATTTTTCTTTTTTTATAATATGATACTTTAATAAAACGTCTAAATGCCATTGTAATTGACCTTTTTGCAAATCACAGCTTCTTAGTAATTCATTTTGATGTATCCCAGGATTATTGAGGATTTGAGTTAATATATTTATACGATTTTCATTTTCAAATATATCTGTAAGAGTTAAATAAGATTTTCCTTTTTTGATATGTATTCTTTTTATAAAGTACCCTCTATATTCTTTTAACGTAAGCACTTCAAAAATGGTTATTGATAAAACTGCTGCTATCAAAACAGATATTACGATAATTGTTAGATTGATTAGATCGTCAGGCCCAAGAATTTCTTCATATGATAGAACTAGCTGAATTAAGACAATTGATAATAAAATAAGAGAAAAAATAAGTAAGCCTAATTTCATTAATACGAAGCGATTAAATGTTTTATCTTTCATATCACTTTTTACTCTTTTTATAACTAATATGATTTATGCATTTTCTGTTTTATTTCTTTTTAATTTTAAGAATGGAATCATAAAAGCTACATCATTAGCATATTCCAAGAACTTATCTCCATATTTAGCTTTTAAGGCAATTTCTTCAATCTTAGCTAAAACAATATATGCTAATACTTCACCAATCCATATATATAGTAATACCGTATAACCATTGAGATAACCTAAGTTAAAATTGAAAATAGGACTTGTCTGAAAAGCTATTAAAGTCATACCAAAAGTCATAATAATAAAGGCAATATATTGAGGATGTCTTAAGTATTTATATGGTCCTGTTCGGATTAATTGTTTTCTATGAGTCAATTGATATATTAGAGAAAAAATAAAGAGCGTGAGTCCAAATAACACTATATAGATTTCATGAGTTCTAAATAAGAAATTGAGATCGTATATAAAAATTCCAGGATTTTGAAAATATAAAGATAAATAAGCAAAGAATGGAACACTCATTATCCCCATCCAAACTGCAGTACACGGTACATATTGAAAAATTGGAATTAAAAAAGAAGAAATGCTTGTAGAAATTGAACTTACTTTACCTTTAATCTTATCATTATTAATTTTCATTCTTTTTCACTTTAAATTTTTAATTCTATTTATTGAATAAGAAAAAATTCTATTTTTAAAGGTTTAAGGTGCACTTATGGAACAATTTCAAGGCTATAATAAAGATTGCTTATCCCTTTCTCAATCTTTTCTTCAAGAATATATATCCTACAATTTCTAAACCAGCACCTAAAAATAGTCCAATTATCCCAAACCCTGGACTTAAAAGTCCCCAAAAACTATGATTAAAAGAAATCATTGTTGATATTTCCTTCATGACCATCCAGATTATTGATAAAATCACTGTTAATAGAGCATAGATCAACCAATTAATTTTATGGATTAAAATACCTTTCCTATATTTATTAGCACTTATTATAATGAAAATGCTAAAACCAATAATTAAAAATGAAATTGTAAATGAGATATAACCTGTTAGACTAGTATTCAATCCCATCGTAGTAGTATGAATACCAAATTCATAAACATGAGAAAAATAGAAATCTAACATCCAACGATAAAATTCAGTATTATAGGAAGGTGATTGATAAATAAATGATGCTGCTGGAGCTAAGAAGGAGATAATTGCTATAAGCCCTCCAATAAAGGGAAAAAACCATAGATATTTCCTAATCTCAACCATAATACTATTTAAAAGATAGTTTTTATAAGATTCTATTTTTTATGTCTATATTTAACAATGATGATTGTTACTAAACCTGTCATAATAACAATGATAATAACTGGGATTATTAAATTTGGATTCTGAGGAGAAAGCCCATTTGAAAGGATGAGGATTTCCAAACCATCATCAAAGTCAGTTAAAAATACTAAATCATTATCAACAAATAAATTTCTTGTGTGCCCTCCGTCATTAAATCCGCCCATCTTCCAAGGATTAGTAGGATCGCTTATATTAACGATTTCAAGCCCATCATTATCATCTGATAGAAAAGCTATATCATCTAAAATGAAACCAAAGTATACAATACCTCCGTTGTTGAATGATCCTAAAGTAGTCGGAAGGTTAGGATCACTAACATTCAAGATCTCTAAACCGTTTGAACTATAACACAAGTAAGCAATATTATCTATAACCTTAACACTGTAAGCACCTTCACCATTAAACCATCCACCGATTTTGGAAGGATTAAATGGATCTGAGATGTTGACTATTTTAAGACCTGCATAGTATTCTGCTATATAAGCTAAGTCTCCTTTAATAAAAAACCCGTTAGGTAATCCACCATCATTATATTCACCAATTTTAGTTGGATGTCTAATATCGCTGCAGTTAATAATTTCAAGTCCATTCTCTCCACTCAATAAATAGACAAGATCTCCTACAGTGAAAACATCAGAAACATGTCCTCCATCATAGAAATCACTTATCTTAATAGGATTTAATGGATTTGATACATTGACTATTTGCAAACCACTAAAATAATTCGCTAAATAAGCAACCTCATTAAGAACATCGATACTGTGAGTTACTCCGAGGTCGAGGTGCCCCAACTCGGTTGGATTGCGAGGGTCAGAAACATCAATAATTTGCAACCCTTCTTCAGTTCCCCCGATATAGGCTACATCATCAATTACAACAACATCCCAAGCAAACAACGTGTCGAATTGCCCGATCTTTTGTGGATATAAATTTATATCGGCAGAGACAATATTACTTTTTGATAAGACCATAAAAAAGAATAGAATAACAAGGAGATAATGTTTAGAAAGCACTTTTTTTGAATTCATTTTTTATCAAATATTTTTTAAAGGTTTAATATAATTTTTAACAATATGATTATAAAGATTTAAGGTGCACTTTTCGAACAATTTAAAAATTATATGATTGTATCAATATTAGTTAAAAGTAAATTGAGTGGTGTTATTATGTCAAAGGAGAAGGTTAAAGAAATTGAGATGTATTATGAGGTAACTGGAGAGGGTGAAAGTTTACTTCTTATCCATGGGTTAGGATCAAGTACACGTGATTGGGAATTCCAAGTTCCAGTTTTTTCTCAAAAATACCAAGTTATCACTATTGATCTTAGGGGTCATGGAAAGTCAGATAAACCTAAAGGTCCATATAGCATGCAAATGTTTGCGGGAGATATTGCAGAATTACTAAAAAAATTAGGAATTAAGTCAACTCATGTTTTGGGGATCTCTTTAGGAGGAGGTATTGCTTTTCAATTCGCCTTAGATTATCCTAATCTAGTAAAAAGCTTAATGATTGTAAATGCAGGGATTGAAATACCAATGGATTCATTCAAAATGAAATTAGAAGCATTTAAACGTATATTTATAGTAAAATTAGTTGGAATGAAAAAAATGGGGAAAGTTCTTGCCCCGAGATTATTCATAAAACCTGAACAAGAGGATCTACGTGAAAAATTAGTAGAAAGATGGGCAGAAAATGATAAAAAAGCTTATCTATCAGCCATGCGCGCATTAATTGGTTGGAGCGTTCGAGATCAAATCAATAAGATTAAATGTCCAACACTGGTAATTGGTTCAGACGAAGATTATGCACCTTCTTCAGTAAAAGAAGAATATACAGCATTACTCTCAAATGCTAAGTTTATAGAAATTCAGGATGCGAGACATGCTGTTCCAGTAGAGAAACCTAAAGAATTTAATGAAATAGTTATGAAATTTCTCTTAGAACAATCTTAAATTGTTGTTAAAACGATAAAAGATAAAAAATATATTAATTCTCAAAAAACTTAGGATTTAAAATCCTTTCTGCTAACTTTTTAATCTTTAAGTAACTTTTTGAGCTTTCAGGAATATCTATTATTGGTTTACCCTCTAGCTCAAATTCAGTTATAGCATCATCTTCTGGAATTTCCATCAAAAGAGGTAGATTTAATTTTTTAAGTTTTTTTTCAATATAATCAGTATTTCCTTTAACTCTATTTAGAATAAGACCTAATTTTTTATATTTAGTGAATTTTTTAGCACTTTCTCGTATTGCTGCAGCAGTTTCAATACTCCTTATTGAGATATCTGAAACAATTAAAAGAATATCTACTGATTCTATTACCATTCGATTGATTTGTTCAAGCCCTGCTTCACAATCAATTAGTACTATATCAAAATCCTTAGAAATCGATCCTATAACCTTTCGTAAAAGAGTATTTGAAGGACAAAAACACCCTGGTCCCTCTGGTTGTCCTATAGAAAATAGACTAAAAGCCTTACTTTCAGCGATAGCATTATATACTTCAAAGTCAATATTTTCTGCTACTTTTTCGAAATCTTTTGCTTTTGTTAAAATTTCATCTATAACATCAGTTCTTAATTTCTCAAGACTTTTTTCTGGAACTAAATTTACCATATGACTTAAATGTGGGTGTGTTGGATCCGCATCAATTAAAAGCATTTTAAAATTATGCTTTTTTGAAATACTCTTCGCTAAGAGAGTTGTTATAATGGTCTTACCAGAACCTCCCTTTCCGACAACCGAAATTGTTAATGGTTTTTCATAATGATTTTTTTCATTCATAATATCTAAAATTCTACAACATTACTTCTCAATTCTTTCTCTTTCAACTAATACTTGTTTAATCTCATAACATTCTTCTTGATAAGGACATATCTCACATCCCCAATCATATTCACAATCAATCCTTTTTTTCCAGTTTTCTATTTTCTTTAACCATTTTTCATTTATATAAGTATTAATTTTAGATATGATTTTGATGAAATCATCAATTACATTTGGATAAGTATTAACAAAAAAAATCTCCATTGATTCGATTAAATCTTTGAACCGTTGCTTATATAAGTAAAAAATAGCATTTCCTAGAAATTCAAATGTAAAATTCTTAATAATTTTCTCACTAATTCTGCACCAAAATTTCCTAGGAATTGTTCTTATTAAGAATCCTTCTATTCCATTAGATATTAGAGTATATTGTCTAAAAGAATCCCAATCCTTTTCAGTAATAGCGTTTCCCCCAATTAGGATTATCATTCCAAAGTCGATTGATAAATCTGATATGTCCTTGCTTTCAAGTCCAATTAGAGTAATCTTCTCGTTGTTTATATATTTAATAAAATCTAAATTAGAAAAGGGATAGATTAAAGAAAAGGACTTTTTGTTGATACCCCCCAGTTCAAGCTTAGTTTCTTCTTGAAGAATTATCTCTTTGTGTTTATCTAATTCAACTTTGATATCTAACTTTTTAAATAATTTAGAGGAATTAGGTTTTTTTTCATAGATTAATATGTTTTTCCCTTTTTGAGATTCAGAGTTTAAATAATTCCTTAAATTATCAAGAATTTCTTCTAGTAATTCGATTTTCATTTAATCGCATTTATATTTCTATAAAGATAATATAAAAAAAGGATTAATAGGTTTAACTCTTAATTGCTTTATTTATTAATTCTGATAGATCGAATGTTTTAATTTCATCATTTTTAATATTTGTCTTGAATTGGTTTAAACAGAATGGGCAGCAGGATACAATTGCTTCGGCAGTGGTTTCTTTTGCTTCCTCAATTCTTTCATTCGCAGCAAAACTCGATAAATCTTTAAATGCTGACCTCACACCTCCTCCAGAACCACAACACCAAGCATTTTGTTTATTTCTTGGCATTTCTATTAATTCAATACCAGGAATACTATTCAGTACTTCTCTAGGAGGTTCATAGATTCCCATGTGACGACCAATATGACAAGGATCGTGATATGTTGTTTTCATGTTTAAATTGTTATTGAATTTTATCTCATTATTTTTCAGTTTTTCCTGAATAAACTCAGGTAAATGAAGTATCTCAATACCATGGTCAAGCCCAAATTTCTTAGGGTACGTCTCTTTTAATGTTCGATAACAACCAGCGCAAGATGTTATTATTTTTTCAATTCCTTCATTTTTAAAGAAATCTACATTAGTCTCAGCAATTTTTTTTGCTTTTTCAGTTTGTCCAGTCATATATACAGGAGATCCACAACATTGTTCATCCTTAAATATTCTAAAATCAATTTGTAACGAATTTAATATTTCAGCTGTAGCTATAGCTACACTTTTTTCTCGATAACTCGTAGTGCAACCGACAAAATATATCAATTTTGCGTTAGGGCTTTGTTTAATGTTCGAGGTAATCCAGTTTGTTCTATCTTTATGCTTTTCCATATAGGGATTATGTTCTTTACTAATATGATCAGTATACTTTTTTTGTTCAGGCATTGGACCAAAACCTTTTTTAACTGCTTCCTCTCTAAATGCCATTAGCCATTCGCCAGCATAATTATGAATCTCTGGGATTTGACATTGCTGAATACACGCTAAGCAAACGGAACATTGGTAAAATATATTTGCTAAATTTTCTGTCCAATCTAAACGCCCCGAAGTAATTCCCCAAGAAATGAGATTTTTTCCTCCTAAATAATAAGCCTCAAACTTTCCAAATTCTCCAGAGGGACAAACTCGAAACCAACCCTCTTCCTGATATCCAGTTCGGCATGTACCACATTTTCCACATTGATATAAGATGTCTTTATAATATTCTAAATTTTTATGTCTATCAAGTTTTTGTTGATCTGGGACGGTTTCAATACGAGTTATGCCTTTACCATCTACAAATTTTATTTTTTCTTCTTTCACCATTTTAATCATCTCCAATACCCTGTCCTGGATTCATAATATTATTTGGATCAAGAAATTTTTTTATTCTCTCAATTAGATTCCTTGTTTCTGGAAGGGTTTTATCTTTATGGTGTTGAACTACCCATTTTGGAGGTTTATACATTATTGTTCCTTCAAGTTTTTGAACAGCATCATGAATTTCCTTTAGAATTTGCCTTGTTTTTTTTATATCCTCTGGATCATTTTTATTGAAATTCACATTTGTCCTAGTCACACAATAATGCCCCCCAAACATAATTCTACAATAGTATTGAGGTGATTTTCCATGTTTAAGACAAATCTCTCTTGATAGATCATAATATTTTATGATATTACGTGTTGAATTATAACATCCAATCCATTCTCCTCCACCACCTCTAGTAAAATTCCAACAACCCCAAAATTGTATTGGCATTTGACCTCCTGTTATTGGAAAAATATGACCCAATACACCCCTCATACTTTTTGGAAAATTTCTTACTTGTACATCAGCAGTCAAGGGTTCAATGCCATACTCCCTACATATCTTTTTTATAGCATCACATTGTGCTTTATGCTGTTCTTCTGTATATGCTTCAGTTGTAATTAAGCCAATAAAATCAGGTAGCCCAAGTGATACAGGGTCTATTGCTACACTTTTCTGATCAAAACATTGAAGAGATTGAGCCCATCCCATATTTGTCATTAAGAGGTCTACAATTCCTAACCCAGCTTTTGATAATTTAAGCAACATAGGAACACCATCTTCAACTCTTGCTGCAAAAGGAAGAAAATCAGTTCGATATGGGAGTTTTGGCCATATTTTTATTGCTGCTTTTGTTACAATTCCAGTTGTGCCCTCCCATCCAATAAATAATCCTGAAATATCTGGTAAAGGCTGTCTACCGTACCAATAATCAGTAAGGCTACATGAGCCAGCTCTTATTAATTCCCCTGTTGGTAGAATTACCTCTAATCCATTAAGGAATTCTGCTCCAGTACCTCCGAGCATCCCTAGATCAAACATTCCATAACATAAACATGAGGGAATTACACCGGTACCAGGAGGGGAAAAAGTTACTCCTGCCCTAAAGTTGGGATGATGTTTATCTAGGTATCCTTTGAAATCTGCCCATGTTGTCCCACCTTCAATCAAAGCATACATATCATCCTCATTTACTTCAAGCACCCGATTCATGCGCCGTAAATCTACAACAATACCTCCTTTTCGAGGTGTAGCAATCGAGCCAAAATTAATCCCTGAAACCCATGGAACGATTGGAATCTTATATTTATTCGCAATTTTTACAATTTCTTGGACTTCTTCAGCAGTTTCAGGCATTATAGCAATATCACATTTGCCTTCTGGTTCTGCGGTTATAAAATCATAATGGTATAAAAATTGTATTTCTGGTTCTTCAGATACATATCGATCTCCAACAATTTTTCCTAATTCTGCTACAATACTGCTATTATTCATTTTAAATTTGCCCTTTTAAGTATTTTAATTATAAGATAATATTTAAAAATATTGACTTAATGATATTAAAGCGTTTTCGTATAATAGTTTAAAATTACAGAGAAATTTTAATAAATTTTACATTAGAGTTTGAGCAAACATTTTAATTTTTTCTCTTATAATTTTCTCAGAAGCAAATCGGGCATCGCCTACATCCACATCAATTAGGAGCATTGGTATGCCAACTTCATCTCTTAAAGCTTCTCTTAAAATCTGAGGAACACTTCCAAATTGCTTGCAACCTATATGTGATGTAAAGATAAAACAATCAGCGGAATAATCTTTTGCAAATTGAACACAATCATCTATAAATGAATAGTAAAACTCTGCAGATTGCTTAACCATAGGAGCTTCCATTGATTTTTTTGCCATTCCATAAAGCATAGTATCTAAATCTGATTTCGTATTAATTGGTTCAGCAAAATTATAATTAAAAATATCAAATAGAATGGACATTCCTAGATGGCGATCTAACCATTCTCCAAGTTCTAAATCAAAAAATATAACCATATATGGCCGAATACTCCTAATTTTTTCTTCTCCAGCATGATGTTTACTATTCTTATACCGATTTTGTGCAATTTCTAGCATATCATTATAAAAACTTAATTTTTCATTACGCCCAGAGAAGTAAATTGATGCGGCAGCCGACATTACATTAAACATATTCTCTACTGGACATGGTTTTGCCTTTTTTAAATCGAAAATTTCCAATTGTATCTTAGAAACTTGGTTTTCTATTTCAATTGATTTTCTTAATTTATTATAATTAGGTTTTTGATTAATAACTTTACCTAACGCTTCTAATCCCAGATGAATTTGTTCACCATGATAATGATAACTCTTTTCCTCTTTCAAAAAAGGTAAGTCAGGTGCGATCAGTGGGATTTTTTTATAATAAGAGAAAAACGGATATGATGCATAAGTATTATCACACGGAGCTGTTGGAGTTATTATAGCATCAAATTTAAATAAATCATCTAAAGTCATTCCCATTGTACCTTTTTGTGAGGTACATGTATGAAAGGGATGACCCCAATTAGTGATTAAATCATAATATGGTTCGGAACCGTGTGGTAACAATGCTGCTAATAAATATGAAACAGCTTCAATGCAAACGGGGACACATTCGAAACAAGAAAGATACTCTGTAGGAAAAGAAAAATGGTGTCCAATTATAGGTAATCCTTCTCTAGCTTTTTGGATATATTCTTCCATCACTGATTTTAAATGTTTTAATCCAATTCTTAATGAAGGTATTCCACTATCTGGGAGTATGCCTTCAACTAATCCATAAGTAGATGTAACCGCTTCATACAACATTCTATATGGAATTATTCTATTTAGCATTTCTAGTTTATTCACTATTCTATTACCTATTATATTTTGATTTTATATCATTTCTAAGAATGCTTCTATTCGTGTTTGTAAGCGAGATGTATCTGCTTGATAGAATTCTCTGTCCATGTTTAGAACAGGGATTTCTAAATCCTTTAATTCATGCGTAAAGAGCATATTATCGCACCCATGTAGATCGCAATTGTTTATTCTTTGTAAAATGACTCCCTCAATATTTGCTCTTTTAATCTCTTTTTTGAGAAAATCTAATCGCCTTTCATGATCATCCATCATCCGTGGACATGATAGTCTATAATATAAACGTTTAGAGATGTTTTCTATAGGGCTTTTATTATTTTCTAGTTGTACATCATCCATGAAATTCCGAGTTCCAAAACATAAAATGTCTGAAGCTATAAAAGCTCCTGAATTTTCTATCAATTCTGTAAATTCAATGTTATCCACAACACTACCTACTAAAAGAATCCGTTTTTTATCTTTAATATGAATACCTTCGCGTTGAATTAGGATATTCTTAAGTCTTTTTAATTCTTCATTAGCAAGATCTTTCGGAATTGAAGAATTTGCCATATTTATTTGTAACGCTTCAGTACCCGTAAGTTTAGGATTATTTTGGATCCTTAATTCATGTATCTCTCGCAGAAGTCTTCTATTTTCATTATATACTTCAATTGCTTTCTTTAATTTCTCCTTTGTTATCTCTTTTATGTTAAATTTAAGCTCTAACTCTTCTTTAAGTTCTTCGATTTCTGTTTTATACCATTCAAATCCCTCGTTAGTTATAACATGAGGTATCGCCAAATAAAATCTATGAACTTTCTTGTGAAAGTTTTCACGATTAAATACTTTAAGATCAAACAGTTCATACATTCTACGACTGTGATCACAGCTATTACAAACTAAAAATCCGTCTAGAAAATCGTATACTCCCTTTAGAGCCATGTCTAAAGTCGCTCTAACAAAGGAGCAAGTGAATCTAACCATATATATATCGCCCAGATCAGTATCTTTATTACCAGTTGCTCTGATTCTGAAAGGTAATAAATCTGCAGCATGAAGCAGTTCTTCTGGGATATATGTGCAATAAAAACCTACTACTTTTCTGCCTTCTTTTTGCCACTCATCAATAGAGGAATTTTTTATAGAATTGGAGATTGATAAAAAAGGATCACTATTTAAACTTATAAAATAACACCTCATTTACTCTTTTTATACATTTCATGTTTACCTATCATTAAACATCTTATCAATTTAATAGCGGCAACATAAGATCCTTTTATTTTAGCTTTTCCTGGAATGATATATTTTAAAAGTTTTGCTAACCCAAAAATATTGCTCTTAGAACGAATTATATTACTTATCACATTAAGGATTTTCTCTTCTTTAACATTTATAATAATTCTTGCGACAGGATCTATAGCTTTCTCTGCATGACAGGTAAAATTGTTCTTATCAGATGTTAGGATAAATGTTATATATCCATCTAATTCTTTTAAATATAATTCAATTTCTTTACCCTCAAGTTTTCCTATCTTTTTAAAGGGCTCAACTTGCCCATATAAATCAACTAACATTTTAGCCAATCTAGCAATGTTGAGAATCTTTGTATCTTTAATTAAATTCTCAGCTCTTATGTTTAAATCGTTCTTTTTTATGGGGTCGATTTGATTTATAGCTGCCACCAATTATGTGAGATTGCAGTTAATATAATTTGAATTTTCAAGTATTTAAAGATTTTATTATCAAATTGTTATTCTAATACGGGAATTAAAGTTACTCATAAGGTTCAAAACTTCTACAAATAGATTCCTTTGTTAAATATTTATTCTTAATTTGACAATGAAATATCGCCTCATTATAGTAGACACAATTGCAACAAGAGAAGAGATGATTTTTTAGTTTTTTAGTTATATCCTTTAATTTTTCAGGATATTTTCTTTTACTTAACATGGTTTCAAGTTTATTGTGTGATGTCGCCGTTAGTTTACAATAAATGATCTTAGGAGGGGGAGGATCCCATATTTCGTTCAAGGACATGTTAGATACATTCTTAGAATGAATATTTTGGTTGTTATATCCACACTTACAAGATTTTTTCCTTAGCATATTTCCACATTCAGGACAGAATTCAACCACTATTCTTATATCACCTTTAAATGTGTATAATAGGTTATAATTAATTAAAAAGTCTCTAATTTTATAATTACAATTGAACTCTCTGTTATCACTCAAAACTCATTAAAAGATATTAGTTGAGTGCTAAAATAAAATTCTTTAATTTTTCTTTTTTATTTCAAAATTCACATCTTCGAATTTATTATGGATTGTACGATAAATTTTAAATTTACCATCATCTACCGCATGGTTAACAATTTCATTAATCTCTTTCTCATCAATGAAACTCTCTGAAATTAGTTTTTCAATCTTTGAATAAATAAGTTCCTTGATCTTATATGTGAATCTATTTTTCTTTTTGTCATTAATTGCTTCTGATAATTCAATATGTTCCTTATGATCCCTTATATTTTGGATAAGTTCTTCTACACCTTCTCCTGAAATTGCATCAGTCATAGAAACTGGTGGTCTCCACCCACTTTTAAAAACAGTATCATCAAGCATCATTTCAATTTGAACGGCAATATCTTCTCCACCTAAATCTTTTTTATTTATATTGTATATATCTCCAATCTCAATTATCCCCGCTTTTTGCATTTGAATTGCATCACCATATCCTGGAACTAAAACTACTACAACAGAATAAGCAAGATTATAAATGTCGAATTCAGCTTGTCCAACGCCAACAGTCTCAATAATGATTACATCCATTCCGTATGCTTCATATAATAAACTAATATCAAAAACTGCTCTTGAAATTCCGCCTTTATACCCTCTTGATGCGAGGCTTCGTAAGAATATATTTGGATGCAGTGATATATCTGTCATACGAACCCTGTCTCCTAAGAATGCACCTCCACTAAAAGGAGATGTAGGATCGACACATATAATGCCAACAGATTTTCCATCTTCTAATAATTTTTTAGATATTTCACCAGTTAAAGTACTCTTTCCAACACCAGGAGATCCTGTTATACCTATAATATAGGAATCATGAGAGATACCTTCAAAATGTTTAAATATCTCATGTGCTCTTTCTGGCTCATTTTCAATAATCGTTATTAATTTTGCTAACGCTACTTTGTTTTTTTGTTTAAATTTACTAACTAAAGTATCAATATTATATGCGATATTCAATGAAATACATTCCTCGATGAGAAATTGAAGTAAAATTATAATTTGAAAAAAAAAATATTACATGTCTTTTTTATTTTTTTAACATAAGGTTTAATAAAATCGACAATATCCGATGCGAGTTATCTCCTTTATTTTTTGACATGTGTTTTAATAAACTCTACGATATCTGAGGTCATACTTCCAGGTCCATAGATGTTTGCAACCCCCATCTCTTTTAATTTAGGAAAGTCCTTTGCAGGAACTATTCCGCCAACAAGTATCATAACATCGTCAAGTACTCCACGTTCTTTCAATAGATCAATAACCTGCTGCGTGTAAGCAAAATGAGCACCAGAATGAATACTTAGTCCTATAACGTCAACGTCTTCTTGAATTGCAGATTCAACAATTTGTTCTACATTTTGAAATCCTCCGAAAATAAGCTCCATCCCAGCATCCCTAATAGCTCTTGAAACTACGATTCCACCACGCCAATGCCCGTATGCATTATATCCTAATAAGTTTAGAATAAATCTATGCCGGGCTTGGACATCAAAACTCTAATTTTTTTCTCACTCATATTTATCACCTCAATATTTAGATTGCTAATGGAGGATCCCAAGTTCCCCATATTTCTCTATAGATATTACATACTTCCCCAACAGTAGCTCCTTCTTTTGTAGCTTCCATAATTATTGGCATTACATTTTCTTCTTTTTCACAAACATTTCGTAGTTTATCTAAAATTTTCTCTAATTTTGCATTATCTCTTCGAGCTTTTAATTTCTCAATTCGACTAATTTCAATATTTATTGCTTCTTCATTAGTTCTAAATACATCAGTCACCGTATCATATGGCACGGGATATTTATTAACCCCTAACATAATTTCATCGCCAGATTCCATACGCATTCTTCTTTTATGAAAAGCATCTCTCATTTCTTTATATAAGAATCCTGATGATAGAGTCTTATCAATAGTGCCTGCTTTTTGAATTTTATCTATATATTTCCATACTCTATCTTCAACTTCATCTGTTAACCATTCAATAAAATAGGACCCAGCAAAAGGGTCTATAGTATTATGGATTTTAGTTTCATCTGAGATCACCTGTTGGGTTCTCAAGGCGATCAATACTGCTTCTTCTGAGGGTAAACAAATAGCTTCATCATAGGAATTAGTGTGTAATGATTGACAGCCACCTAAATTCGCTTCTAATGCTTGGATTGCTGTTCTTACAATATTTACTTTAGGTGATTGTGCTGTTAAAGAAGATCCTGCAGTTTGAACGTGAAATCGAAAACCCAGATTCCTTGGATCTTTGACTTCATACTTATCTTTCATTAATTTATACCAAATTCTCCTTGCTGCTCTAAATTTTGCAATTTCTTCAAAAAAATCTTTATGTGCCGACAAGTGAAATGCTAAACGACCAACAAAATCATCCGCTTTCCATCCTCTTTCAATTAAATTATCAATATGAGAACATGCACTCGCAAATACAAAACCTAATTCCTGTACGGCATCAATTCCTCCTTCTCTATAATTATATCCTGTGAAATTTATTGGATGCCATTTGGGTACATTTTTCATAGCTACTGTCCATTCAATGAAATCACATGCTAAGCGAAGTATATGGTTAGGAGGACTATTTTTATATGGAATATATCCTACCGTCATAGTTAAGATATCATTTTGAGTTGTTCCCATCAATTGTTTTAAATCATACCCCCGCATTTGCGCCATATTAAAATACATAGAACACACAGGAGCGGTTGTGAAAGGTTCTACTACTAAAGCTACGCTAATTTTATCGATCGGAATATCTTCAGTCAGAGCAAAAAGACTATCAATACAATAGAGAGGAACTCCAGACGTTCCTACTTCTGCTGCTCCATCTTTGTTAGTCGGATCAATCCCATTAAAGGTTAAAGCATCAACCGCAGCACTAAACCCAGTTTCACCATTCTCATAGAGAAATTTCCATCTTTTATTAGTTTCTTCAGGAGTCCCATGACCTGAAAATAATCGCATAGTCCATAATCTTCCTCTATACATAGAGGGGTAAACACCACGCGTATATGGTGGTACTCCAGGAAAACTGATATCACTCACATAATCTTTATCTTTTATATCTAAAGGTGTATAAAGGTTTTTAATAGGGATTTCAGAATCAGAAACAAATTTTACATCGCGCTCTTTCAAACTTTCATAGAGTTTATCCCATTTTTCTTTTTCTTCTCTGACTTCTTCCAAATAATTTTTATCAAACAATCTTAAATCACGCTAATTAGCAAATTATATTTATGTAATTTAGTAAAATATAGTTATAATAATTAACTATAGAAAGTAAAATTTTATATTAATTATCAAAATCCAGAAATTGATTAATAATGGCTGAAAAATTATGGTATAAAGTAGCAAGAAATTTTATAAAAGCAGGAAAGTTGCCAATACGGGTAAGTGATATTATTATCGAAATAATGCAAACTTTATTAACAGAAGAACAAGCGAAATTTATCACTTTACTTAGAAAACGTTCATATAACATTGACGAGATTAAACCTTTAACTGATATGGATGAGGAGGCACTTAATAATATGTTAAGTGACCTAATGAATATTGGTGTGATTACTGGTATACCCAGTAGAAGCACAGGAGTTATGGTTTATCGGAAAACACCCTTACTTCCAGGAATTATTGAATTTACATTAATGCGTGGTGAAACGAATGAAAGAGCAAAAAACTTAGCAAAATTATATTCAAGATTATATAAACAAGTAGTTCAAGACACTCAAACTAATTACGATCAAATGGTCCAAGAATATAGGAATGGTCCATCTCTAGATAGAGTTATTCCTGTTGAAGAAGAAGTTAAAGTAAGGGAAGAAGTAGTTCTGCAATTAGAAGAAATCTCAAAAATCATTGATAAATATGATCCAATAGGAGTATCGCCTTGTTATTGTAGACATAAAAAAGATCTTCTTGATGAACCCTGTGAAACAACAAAAGAAAGAAGGAATTGCTTTGCGTTCGGTAGAACTGCAGAATTTCTTATCTCACACGGTTTTTCTGAAAAAGTTTCAAAAGAAGAAGCATTGGATATAATGAAAAAAGCTGAAGATGAGGGTTTGGTTCATAAGGCTTTCCATACTAACTTGGATATAGAAAAAGAGCTTGATGGTATTTGCAATTGTTGCAAGTGCTGTTGTGGTACTTTTTTACTCCATTATACAGGAGCAGTTCCTTTAATGGATTATACTTCTCACCTAGCACATATCGATAAAGATCTATGTGCTGGATGTGGAACATGTGTAGAGAGTTGTGCAGCTGAGGCTGTTGAACTTATAGACACAATAGCAGAAGTTAATGAAGAAAGATGTATAGGTTGTGGTGTTTGTGCTCATTTATGTCCCGAGAATGCCATTAATTTGGCCCGAACAGAAATGAGAAGAGTCTTTATACCTCCTCCGAGAATAACTGCTAATAATTAGACAATCTAAAACTTCTATCGAAATCTCTTATAAGAGAGGGATAGTCTTTAATTTTTTGAGTCTTTTAGTTTTTTTATAAAATCTAGAAAAAGAATTTAAATGGCTTTTGCTAGATTTAATACAACTTTTAAAAAAAATTATATGAAAATATCTGATAAAAAAATCCTTCAAAAAAAATAGATGTGTGTTATATGAGTCAAATTCAGATAAGTCTTCCTAATGAACCAAAAGGGCATACTGAAAACTTAATTACTGCTATAAATGAGAAGCTTAATATTAAAAGTATAATTTTATTAGAAGGAGTTAACAATTCATTGGTCATTATTCGTTGTCAAAGGAACATGGTTCCTAGAGTACTTGAGGTCCTTAATGAAGTTGGAGTAGGAATTGAATTTGGGATAGTAGATATATTAAAATTACAAGCTACGATTCCAGAGTTAAAAGAGGATCAAATAGAGGTTTCCGAAGAGCTATCAAGCAGAGTATCCGTAGAAGAAATCGAATCCTCAATAAAAGAAGGAATGGAATTGAATATTAATTTTTATCTCTTTATTATGATAGCTGCTTTTATCGCAGGGGCAGGGCTTATTTTAAATTCTACTGCGATCATTATCGGGTCAATGATCATATCTCCATTAATGGGTCCTATTCTGGGCGTTTCATATGGAATAATAAGCAAAAATTATCTCTTAGTTGAAAAGGGAATACTTGGACAATTATTTAGTGTTCTTATCTCAATAGGAATTGGAGTTTTACTAGCTAGCTTAGCCATCCTTATTTATGTTTCACCCTCTATAACAAATGAAATGATGAGTAGAAATTTTCCAACGATTTTTGATTTGATCGTTTCTATCGGTGCAGGTTTAGCTATAGGATTTGCCATAACGGGAACAATACAATCTTCTTTAGTAGGGATCGCTATTGCTGTATCGTTGATGCCTCCTGCCGTTAATATTGGAGTAACTCTAATTTATGGAAATTTACTTTTATCATTTGGAAGTTTTGTCCTTTTAGGATCAAATATTCTTGCCATTAATTTTATGGCAATTTTGATATTTAAACTTAAAAAAATAAAAATTTTGGAAAAAAATTATCCTTTTTGGAAGGGTCCTGAGGAGAAGTCGGGTCAATTAAGTTTAGGTGTAAAAATAACTAAAAAAAAAACTAAAAAAGCTCTCAAGGATTAACAACTGAGTAAGCTAACAAGCATTTACTAGAATATTATCTAATAAGTTTTTAAAAAAAAAAGAAAGTTATTTTTTAATTCCTATTATTCCCAGTACAAAACGAGCAATTCCACTTAGCAACATTGTTGTTGCAACTATTATGATAGAAGTTGTGTTATCAAATGTAGGACTTAAGAACACTAAAAGCGATAATATGATCATAACGATTCCAAAAAGTACTAAAAAACCTCGATATCCTTTATAATACTCTTTTGTTGCCAATCCTATATAAATCCTCACAAATCCAATGATTAATAATAAAGAATTAACTAAAATTATTAAAATTTCAACTGTAAGTGTAGGAGATGTTGCTGTATTTACAATAACAATAACCCCAAAAATTAGAGCAATAATGGCTGTTATAAATTTGGCAATTTTCCCACTTGTATCAAGTTCATCATTTGCATACGCATTTACCAGCCTTGCTAATCCAATAATAATTATCGCGATGGAAAGTATAAATAGTAGAGTTATTACAGCCGCAACAGTAAATGTCATTACAATTATAGAAAAAATAATAATCAATGCGCCAAATATGATATTTGATGATGTTAAAATTTTTTGTTTTACATCTTCCTTCATTTTTTTACCTCCATAATATTAAAAAAATTTTTTATAGTGTATTTCAGTATAAAATTATTTAAAAATTTAGACATCTCTAAAAAAATCCTTTTTATTTAATCTGTGTTAATTATAATTAAATAGAGTCAAATTCTTAAATTTTATATTTATAAATTATTTTATATACATCTTCAGCAAATTTAGGTTGAAAATCAAATATTTTTTGTGCATCAAATGTTAATAATCGAAATTTCACAATAATACTTATATTTAAATCGACTACATCAAATTGTGGTTTTATCCTGAAAATATTTTTCTCATTATAATAATTACAAAGTTCTGCAACTTTATTCATCATTACTCGATATCCATTATAAGGAAAAGCCATTCTGAAAGTATAATTGTATAATTTTGGATAGAACTTAGTTGAAAAGGAATCATAAGCCTTTTTTAAAGTACTTTCAAATTCCCTTTTAGAATTCAAAATATCTTCATAAATACCTTTAAATCCAGTATCCTGAGGGGCTAAGATCTTACTTTTAAAATCTTTAAAAGACTTCTTTTTACCTAATTTGATAGTATAATTTACTATCTTTGATGAAATAACTTGACCATTTGATTTTTCAATTATTATATTATCAAATGTCTCTATTTTCATCTTTGTTAAATTAATTTCTCGTACAATTCCTTTATCTCCTTCAATTTTGACCAAATCGTCAACTTCAAAAGGTCTTATTAACATTATAACAATCCCTGAAATAAAGTTTGCGAATATACCGCTAGATGCAAATGCAATCGCAGTGCTAATTGCTCCAGTAAGTACAGCTGTGTAAGTTCCAGTTGGATCAATTGAAGAAACGAGTGGAAAACCCTCAATAATAAAGAACACTATTACGAGAACAGTAACAATTTTTAATGCAAAATTAACGATGATTTTTTGCTTTAAAGATACTTTTTTACTTTTCCCAATTGTCGCAGAAATTACTTTATTTAAAAGGTAAAACCCTATCCCAATAATTAAGAGATATATTAATGCTTCCAAATCTGAACTAAATAATGCCGTTTTCAATCCACCTCTAGGCTATTTCCTGGATATTCGTTTTCGCTATTCTTCCATCCATAATTAATTTCTTTATTATATATTTTAAAAAGAATTTCTTTGAGCAATGGGTCTGTATATGTTAAGATTAATTTTGGATCCTCTGTAATAATTTGAATAGTGATACTTAAACGATTTACAATCCCACTAACAGTATTATTTGCATAAAAGTAAGGTCTTATCCCAAAAATGGGTTCATATTTCTCAAATATTGGCGTTAATAATTCATCAAGTTTCTCTAAATCTACGGTACCTAAAAGCTCAACTACTTTAATATAACGAGTGAGTTTTTTTTCACCAGTTACTAACTTGCCGAATTTTCTAACTAGTTCCGAAATTTCTATCTTTTTTTCTTTTTTAATAGATTTGTGAGTAAAGCGAACTACTGATGAATTAAAAGCATTTTTGTTGGGAATATAGGTGATAGAACCATCAAAATCTTCTAGCTTCAAACTATTTAATGTTATCTCTTTAACAATACCTTCAATTCCGTTGGTTTCGACTAAATCGCCAGCCTCAAAACCTCCTGAGGATAAAAGCATTACTCCTGAGGCAATATTATTAATTATATTTTGAAACGTTAGAGCTATTGCTACAACAAGAAAAGAAATAATTGCTACAAAAAAAACTGGTGAAATAATAAAAATCAACCAAAATGGAAATAATAACCATATTATATTTATAATTATCATGGTAATATAACGAACTAATAAGTTTTTAATCAAGCTATGAAATATATCAATTAATATTGACCTTAAGACATAAGCAACCAAATTTACAATTACTATATTTAATAATAATTGCTCAAATCCAAAGTAAAAATAAACTAATACAATAATTCCTATAATTGATATCCATGTGACTATTTTATAAATTCTCTTCACAAGAAACCATATCTCCAAAGTTTTTATTATTTTGAGAATACAAATTTTATATAGAAAAAATATAAGAAAACTTATATTTTAAAGGTTGGTTTATTAAATTATTAGATAATATTTACTCTATAGTTTAAGTGAGACAATTTGAGGAAATTTTCTAGACCTCAAAGGAATAAACATTCTTCAACTAAAAAGAAGAAAAAAGTTGGTCTTCCTCCAGGAACTTTAATTTACACAGGAGATAAAGTAAATGAAAAAACTAAAATTAAAGTAACGGATTATAATAAAGACCAATTTAATTTTCAAGAATTTCAGGATATTCAGATTGATCTCACAAAAATTGAAAAGCCATTTATTAGATGGATTGATATTTATGGTCTAGCACAAGTAAAAGTTATTGAAGAGGTTGGCCATCAATTCAATTTACATCCTCTTGTTCTGGAAGACATTTTAAGCCCAAATCAAAGACCTAAATTAGAGGATTTTGGGAATTATATTTTTGCAGTATTAAAAAAATTGAGTTGGAATGAAGAAGAAGAGGAATTTAAATATGAACAAATTAGTTTAATATTAGGAGAGAATTATGTAATATCATTCCAAGAGCGGGATACTAACCTTTTTAATCCCATTTACGAGAGGATTAAAGTTCCAAGAGGAAAGGTTCGGGTAATGGGTGCAGATTACCTATTTTATGTTTTAATTGACATTATAATTGACGATTATTTTGTTGTTATAGAAAAGGTAGGCGAGGATATAGATAACATTGAAGACATTTTAATAAAGAATCCTGATCCAGAAACACTACAAAATATTTATCGATTGAAAAGATCTTCTATTGAGTTGAGAAAATCAATATGGCCAATAAGAGAATTAATCAATAAATTGCAGCGTGAACCATCAAAGCTAATCAGTGATGAATTGCAGATATATCTAAGAGATATATACGAACACATTTTTAGAATTAGTGATCTTTTAGAAAATTATCGAGATATAATTTTTGGAATGTTAGATATGTATTTATCAAGTGTTAGCAATAGGATGAATGATATCATGAAAGTATTAACAATTATTTCAACAATTTTTATTCCAATATCATTTTTAGCAGGTTTTTATGGAATGAACTTTCTTTATATGCCCGAACTGTCAAACCCAATCGCATATCCATTCTTAATAGGCACAATGGCTATAATTGCCGTTATTATGTTATATTTTTTTAGAAGAAAAAAATGGATTTAAGAAAGTTAAATTAATACAAATTTTTTATTCTATTTTCTTGTGCAGAAGAGGAGTTCTGATATCTATATTATTTTCTTTACAAGTATCCAATACAGCTTTATGTAATTCAGATTCAATTAGTGGTAAATTTTTAATATTTTTTATGAAAACATATAATCTATATTCAACTGCATAATTCTGGAAGGAATTTATCCAAACATATGGTTTAGGGTCTTTTAATACTTGATATGATTTACCCGCAGCCTCTAATAAAACCTCTTCAACTTTTCTCCTATCTTCTTCAAATCCAGGTGTTATAGTCACATGTCTTCTAATAATCTCTTTTTTCCCGAAGTCATTAATCTCTTGTGATAACAACTTTTGATTTGGAACAGAAATCTTAACATTATCAAGATCAACCATAATTGTGTAGATCAATTTTATTTCGACAATATCAGTGATTTTACCATCATATAATATTCTATCACCTACAGAAAACGGTCTACTAACCATTATAATAATGCCAGCAATCATATTTCCTAAAGTATTCATAGCTGCAAAACCAATTATAGTCCCACCAACAAGAGTGAATAATGCTGTAATTAAACCTAAACTTTCTGCAAATTGTATAAGAATAGCAGTTAAAATGATCAAAATAATGAGATATTTAATTACTTTTGTGATATTTTTTGCCGTACTCAGTTCTAATTTCTCATGTTTAGCAAGTTTTAAAAATTGTCTTCTAATCAAGACATAAATAATATAACCGATAATTATTGCTAATATTGAAATGAGAATAGGAAAAAAATATAGAGATAACCAGTCTAAAAAGATTTCGAAAAAATTTTGAAAAATCAATTATATCGACCTATTTTCTTTTAGGTAATAACTCTATTTAATTTATTCTGCTAGAACGACACCAGGATGTCTTATTTTTTCTCTTTCTGAAAATTTCAAGGATAGTTCCTTCTTTAATTCGGCAAGTTTATTTTCTTTTTTCTTTACATCTCTTTCCTTATCAAATACATCGTTTTTCTGTTTTAATAGTGATTCTTTTTGGCTCTCTAAATTATTTTTAGCTTTCAGAATTTTATTTTCTGGGGCACTTCCTCTAGCTACTTTTAGATAATTTATTTGTTTTTTGGATAATTTTCCTCGTGCTTTCGCCACATCTAATTTTTCTCCAGATAGCTTTAATTTTTGCTCAGCTATTTGCTTCTCAACTAAGGCAATTTTCTTGTTAATCTCAGCGATTCCTTTTTGGTTTTTTGCAATCTTCTCGTTATAAATTGCATAATCATTCTCAATTTTTAATTCCTCTTCTGAAAAATCCAGAATTTGATTTTTTTTAATCTCTAATTTTTCCTTGGCTAAAACCCTTCTCTTTTCTGCTAAATCTTTTTTTATTTCTGCTAATTCATATTCAATTTTCAGTAAGTTTACTCTAGCTTTTGATTTTTTAATTTCAGTTATAGCATTAATTTTTAATTTTTGGGCAAGTTCTTTTTCAAATTGAGCTATTTTAAAATTTTGTTGAGCTTCTTTCTCAATAATAGTTAAATTTTCCATATCTCTTTACCTTTAAATGATGATATAAAAAATGAATTAATAAACATATTTTAGCTAGTATGAATAATATTTAAATTTAATTTGTTTATAATATTTGCTTTGGTTTTTGGATGCGTATTGCCTTCAAATCCTATACATTAAAAAAGTTAGAAAATAATCTCTAATCTTTACTTTAGTACGTATTTTAGTTTTCATCTTTTTATCAGAATAAACCTTATTTAATTTTAAATTCCAGATGAATTAAATTAGATGTTTTTTCTTCTACTTTTGTAGTAATTCTAAGTCAAAATATTCAGATAAGAGATATTTATAGAATTTTGTGAAGAAATTTGAATAGATTTCATCCATATCATGCAAACCTCTAAAAATAAAAGAATTATCATGTGTCTGAATATCAAGAGTATTAAACCATTTCAATCCATTTTTGCCGAAAAAATTAATTAAAAAAATGGTATATGACTTCAAAGTATCTTCATTCATTGGTTTTGCAGTTGAGAATTTCATTATATCTGAAAATAAATCAGCAAAATCTTTAGCAATGATATCTAATGTTATTTCATCTAATTTAGAAAGGATTTTAGAGAATATAGATTTAGAGATCATAATCATTTCATTTGTTTGATTGAAAAGTTCTAAATTGAGCCATTGTTCGATAGCATCTTTTGCAACCAGACCACGTGACTTATTTTCCTGTTTTGCTATTAACTCTAATTTATCAATAATTTCTTCTGAAAGTCTAAATCCCAAAAAATTACTTTTTTTTTTTATTTGTTTTTTGGTCATTTTAAATATCTTTTCCGTTCATTTTTCCTTCTTTTATATATCAATATATGATATCAGAGTATATAAAGTTGTCGATATATGATTTCGTTTTCAAATGAAAACATTTAAATAACTTGCAATCATTAAGATAAATTAAACATAAAACAACAAAATATAAGAGAAATTTAATTTAAAATGAAGGAAGACTCTAAAAAAAAGAAGAAGAGATATGATTATGAATATGATGATTATTTCGAAGATGATGATTCTAATGAGGAAAGTGATGAAGATCAGGAAGAGGATGAAGGAGAAGACGATTTAGAGGATTCGGATGAACAATATAGTTAATTTAATAAAATTATAGTAAAATCAATAAAAATTAAGGAGATGTAATTATGGAAGAAACTAAAAATATTGAAAAAATAGCAGAAGAGAATTCAAATTTAGCAAGAATTGAAAAAGAAACAGCAAGTGAAATGAAAGTTTTAGCTAAGCAATCAGTAAAAAGAGCCAAAGCTCGAGAAATGCTAGCTAGGAATGAAATAGAGGTAGCAAAATTAAGACATAGATTAGCAGATAAGAGTAAAAAATTAGTCGAGAGGAAAGAAAAAGTAAGAGATCTTGTAAAAATTGGTGATGAAATCTTAAAAGCGGAGAAAGCACAGGCAAGATACAACCGGGAAATTGCTGAAATTCAGACTAAAATTGCTGAAATTCAAAAAAAGATTGCGATTGTTGAAACTGATATAACCCAAATAAAAGTAAAGATTGCTAATAGGAAGCTTGATGAGGCTAAAGAACGAGATAATTTAGCAAAAAAAATAATGATCTATGTAAAGTTAGTAAATAGTAATGCTCCTAGCGATAAAATTTCTAAAGCAGAGGAAGCATATCTTAGTATTCAGAAGTTATTAACTAAACTTGAAATTGATGCGCTAGATTTGAATAAAAATATAGTTGAAAAGCAGAATAAATTAGCTGATCTTAAGAAACAACACTCAGATAAACTATCTGAACGAGAAAAAATTAGACCGTTAGGACTAAATGCTTAAGTAATTAACTAATTTTTTTTTTATTTTATAAAATTAAGCAAAAGAATATATTAGGGAAGAAATTATGTATGATATTGTTATAATTGGTGCGGGACCAGGAGGTTATCATGCTGCAATTCGTGCAGCTCAATATGATGCTAAAGTTGCCTTAATAGAAAAAGAAAATGTTGGTGGGACTTGTTTAAACCGAGGTTGTATTCCAACAAAAGCTCTCCATAGTTCAGCAAAATTAATCGAGAATATCAAACGTAATGCAAAGGATTTTGGAGTAGATATTGAGGGAGAAGTTAAACCGAATTTCAAAAGTGCGGTTGTTCGAAAAAATAAAGTGGTTAATGAATTGATTTCAGGTATAGAAGTTTTAATTAGACAAAGAAAGATTGATTTGATCTATGGCGTGGGAAGAATTACATCAGGTTCGGTAGAAGATGGATTTACCATTGAAATAGTAGGAGAAGATTCTAAACAAATTATAGGTAAGCGAATTATTATTGCTACTGGATCCAGACCAATACTGATCCCAGCGTTTAATATTGATCATAAACATATTTTAACAAGTGATGATATTCTTGCTCAGGATTTTCATGTAATTCCAAGAAGTCTTCTAATTGTGGGTGGTGGAGTAATCGGATGCGAATTTGCCAATATATTTAATAGTTTTGGTTCAAAAGTAACAATTTTGGAATACTTACCATCAATTCTAGCCATTGAAGAACCACTAGTTGTCCGTGAACTAAAAAAAAAATTTAAAGTTATGGGAATTGAAATTTATGAGAATCGAAAAATATTAAACATTGAAATTGTTGATTCAAAAGTAAGAGCAAATAGCTGTGATTCAACCATACAACAGGATGAAACTGCCGCAACTGAGAAGTTTATTTATGAAGCAGATCTTTGTTTAGTGTCTGTAGGACGAAAAGCAAATATTGAAGAACTTGGATTAGAAAATACTAAAATAGAAATTTATCGGGGTAAAATAAAAGTAAATCCATCTACTTTAGAATCCAATGAGAGAGGAATTTATGCGATTGGTGATGTTACAGGGGGTGTCATGTTAGCTCATGTTGCTAGTTATGAAGGAGATATTGCTGTCTTCAATGCTCTTAGTAGTATTGGGAATTTTGATACTTTTCCTGTGGTAGCAGATTATACTGTTATTCCCGCATCAATATTTACAGCACTTGAAATTGGTTCTGTTGGTTATAAATCGAAATTTCTTGAAGATAGGGGAATAAAAATAAGAACTGGTCGATTTGGATATGCCTCATTAGGAAAAGCTAAATGTATGGGTGAAGATGAAGGTTTTTTAATGATCATTACTGATGAAGATACTGATGATATATTAGGTGCTTCTTGTATAGGTGTTGCGGCCTCAGAATTAATTGCTGAGATTGCTCTTGCTATGAAAAATGGGTTAACTATTCATGATATCACCAATACTGTACATAGTCATCCTACATTATCAGAAATGGTCTTAGAAGCTGCAGAAGATGTTTATGGATTATCCATCCATCGAACTCGACGTCGTGTAAAACAGAAGGTAGATTTGAAGGAAGATATGATTAGACAGTTTATGCAAAGTGAAAAATTGAAAAGGTATGGATTAATTAAGTTTGGAGAGACTTAATTTTAAAAGAAATCTAAATTTGAATTAAAAAATAATGATAATAATTTAGGAATATCATGTCATTAAATGAAATAATTTTAATTTTACTGTTATTCGGAGTCTTAGCAGTATCCTTGATAATATTGGTCTACATCTTTTTTGAACAAATGAAAAAAGAATCTAATGAATCCCTTATACTTCTTATTGTTATAAGTATTGCGATAATTCTTTTAATACCGGTATTACTAGGTGTCATTCAAGACTTAAATTTGTAAATCTTTTTTTTCATTCTTTTTTGTGACTCTTTTCTATTTTTTCTTTTAAATGTTTGATTTCATTATTGGATTTTTCTAAATGCTTTCTCAAATTTTCACATTCAAAATCAAGGCTATTTATTTCACTAGTTATTTTTCTTTTATCTCCTTCTATATTTCCTTTCTCCATATTAATTAATTCTGTTTTTAATTCTTCACCAATTTTCTCTTTTTCACTTAGTAGTTCCTTTAAGTGTTTAATTTCTTCCTCTTTTACCAGTATATTTTGTATTACAAGTTCTCTTTCATCCATATCAATTAATTCTTCAATTCTAGTTATATACCTTTTTATTGCCGTCAATTTTAATTCTTTTTCTTCTTCTTTCCTAAAAAAAAGAGCAATATTACTATCTTCACCAAGCTTTAAAATAATAATAGACATATCATTAGTTTCAAGAATAATTTTTTTATAATTATCAAAATTATAATTAGAGATATCATAGAGTCGTTTAGCATGATCTAATATTTCTGCTAAATTTTCACCTAATTTTGGAATATTAATTTCTTGCTCAAATGTAGTTTGAAAAATTGTACCATTGTTATAGAACATTACAACATGTTTAACTTCAGGTAAGGCTGCTTTTATTCTTAGAATATTTTTAAATACCATATCATTATCACCTTATTATAATTTCTCTTAATTTATTGCTAAGTGTATTCATACGAGATTTAATAGTTTTACTTCCAAATTTATTCAAACAGTAGATTACTATTAGAAATAAGCCCACAATCCCTAAAATAATAATTCCTATTTGGATATAAAAAATAAGACAATAATAGATTGAAATAATTATTAATTGATAATTTGCTGTAATAAAACCTAATTTGAAAAATGATTTGAAAGTAATAGGACGCTTATTTTGTTCCGCAATATTAACCACAAGAATATTATCTCCTAATGGTGTTAAATTATCCCCCCAATTTGCCCCAAATGCAAGACTGTAAAAAACTTGCTTTCTATTAAATATTGAAGCTGTTTCAGTCATAGTATCTGCAACCGGAATCAATACTTTTGTGATTGGTATATTATCAATACAACTGCTTAAATAGGCTGAAAACCATAGTACCAAAAGAAGTTGGAAAAAAAGATTACTTCCACCAATATTTTGGATAAAAATTCCTAGAGCTCCTGTTGCTCCTGTTACCTCAAGTCCTCCCACAATTATAAAGATACCCAGTAGATAAAAGATCAATTCAAAATCTATTTTTTTAATAATTTCTTTTGGATCTAATCTTGTTATAATGATTAAGATGATAGCAGTAGTTAAAGCAATAATATCTGGAGAAATTAATGAAGAAGGAATAAGTATAAGTAAAATTAATAAACCGACTAATGATATTAACGATTGATATAATAATCTTTTATTTTGAACGACATTCCAAACATCAAATTCTTCTAATGCTTTTTGACCTTCTTCTGGTATTATTAACTCTTTTTTATATATCAAAATGAAAAAAAAGAGAGTAAAAATAAAAACAATAAAAGATATTAGCCCTACATTAATAAAGAATTCTAAAAACTCTATCCCCGCGTATGTTGTAATTAAAATGTTTGGAATTGAGGAAATTGAAAAAACTGTTCCTCCAACATTTACTAATACCGCTTGAGTTAATATGTATGGTGAGGGATTTATGTTTAAAATTCTTGAAACTGTAATAGTGAGCGGAATAATAATAATAACTGTTAAAATGTTATTTAAAATAGCGGATATAAAAACAGTCACAACACAAAAGATTATCATTAAATTAACAGGCTTTCCTCCTGATAGTTTTATTAATTTCCCCGCAATAAATTGGAATGATCCCGCTTCATGAGCAATTTGTACAATCATCATTGTTCCAATTATCATAATTAAAGAATGCAAGTTAACAAATCCTTCAGAAGGAGACCCAAATAGTAATTCAACTATTATTGAAAAATCTAAACCTTCAATAAATATAAGCACGAAATATGTAATTATTGCTCCTAGTAGAGAAGAGATCGCTCGATTTAATTTATTGGTTATAATTAATAAAATAACTGCGATAAAACATGCCAAAATTATGATTATACTAATTATCATATTATCTTGTAGTTTTATTTATTAAAAATAATTTTTAAATAGTTATAAAAATTTATTAAGTCTATCATTTTCTTGCTGTTTACCTAAACAAATCTATCTTAACTCATTGGTTTCTTTATAAAAACTGAGATACTTTATCTTCTTTCAGTGATTACACTTATTTCTGAAAGGGGTATCGAAGAAAGGTTCTCATTTTTATCTTCTAAAATGATTGTATCCGAATCCATTATAGAATTAATTTTCCCAGCAAATTCTTTACCTAATTTTTTATATAGATATATATGTGATTGTCTACCAAACCCTCAACAATTTTTCTTAGAAGATTTTTTAATATTGAAATTAATAATTATTTTCTTAAGTTTTTTTAACACAATTTCGTACTAATGTACCAAAAAGAACTTTATATGTTTCACCTACTAAATATTGAATAATAATAAAAAAAAAATTTGTTAAAATTTCTTAAAAATTCTATTTCTTAAATGTAAACGTCTCCTGATTCTCCTTGTACTCCATTATTGCCAGTGCTTGAACCACCTGAGCCTCCAGAACCTATGGTATACAAATTACCGATTATTACGGAATTTGAGTTATAACAATATATACCGTAAGATACACCCCCAGCTCCTCCGCCTCCTGCGCCACCATCACCACCTTTTCCTCCATTACCACCTTTTCCTCCTAGACCTCCTAGAAGTGGTATTCCCCCAGCACCACCAGAACCACCAGAACCTCCTATACCACCACTACCACCAGCACCACCAGCACCACCGTTACCAGTAAAGATCGTATTATAAGTACTGGTGATATTAGCCTCGACGAGCAAAATACCAATTGAACCACCGCCGCTAGTACCTCCGATACCTCCAATTCCAAGTTGGCCACCACCGCCTCCACCTCCGCCGCCACCGCCCCAAGAAGGCAAAATTAGACCAGAGCCTCCGCCTCCGCCTCCGCCGCCACCACTTCCATGACCACCATTTCCACCATTATGTCCATCATTTCCATACCAAAAATTATTTACAATCGTACCATTTCCATCTCCAACAGCACCATGACCACCATTTCCACCATTACCACCATTACCTCCAGCAAGCCCTGGAAGGAGAGGAGGGCCAAGAATACCCCCAGAACCACCGCTTGGTCCCGCCCCACCGAGTCCAGGGTTTCCTGGTAAAGGAATTAACACGAATATACCCCCTGCTCCGCCAGAACCGCCATTATAAACTCCAGAGCCTCCTGACCCACCATTTACTCCTACCCCAGCGCTTCCAGCGCTACCTGACGCACCATTAACTCCATTAGGGCCATTAACACCATCTCCACCATTTCCTGAATGAATGATACAATTATTTATGCTAAGCATAAAATCAGAGATATTATAGCACCAGATCCCACAAGAAGTACCACTAGTAGAATTTCCAGTAATTATTTCCATAGTATCCAAATATGTTGGTGAATGAATATTATGAGCTTTGACTCCAATAATATGATTATCTACTTCCTTTGTTGAATTTATTATTGGATAGGTTGATACATCCCTTGACCATAAATCTGATTCTCTATACCCTCCATATATACTAATTCCATCTACCATTACGACACTTCCATTGTAAGTTCCCTCTGAAATGTATACATCTTTTTTTCCACTTTCATTTGCTTTAGCGACTCCTGCAATAATTGTTAACATGGGATGAGCTATATCACCTGAATTTAGATCGGATCCACCTTTAGATACAAAAATTGCATTATCACACATACCATCAATTCCATCGTTGTTCATATCTTGATAACTCGAATCAGGACGATCTAAATCTTTTGGAAAAGGATTTGTGTCAGCGTTAATACAGAAGTCTGAGGCATTTTCAATTTTATATGTTATATTATATATGATATCTATTAGAATTTGATTTGAACCATGTATTAAATTCAAAATTACTCCCCACTTTTTAAAATTAGATTCCAAGCTAATAGCATTTTTACCATTCACAACAATTTCATTAATATCTGGCGATCCAGAGGTATTTCCTCTTAAAACGACTGCACAAGATTTTACTACTGAATCATTTTCATGTGATGTAATAGACAAATCAAAGTTAAATAATTCCTTAGGTTCTTCTTGTTGAGGAGGTGGTGGAAAAAGATAAAATACAGCTAAAAATATCGTTCCTGTAACTAGACCTACAGCAATTATACCTGAAATTAAATATTTTTTTAATCTCATTTTTAATCAAAACTACAAATTTGTAAATTAGATTTCTTGTTTAATGATTAAAATTTGATCATATATAAATTTAATTGGACTACAATTTTGTAATATGTGGAGAAATACTATTGAAATTAAGTTTGATATTCGAAAATTAGTTTAGCAGGAAGATATAACAGACCTAATTCCTATTACATTTGAAATTTATTTCTCTGGAGCAAAACACTGTTTTACTAATTTTCCCCTTTCAGATAAATTTATAATAACGATTTTAGGGCGGCTCATAGCTTCAATAGAATATTTTTTACCTTGGGTACCCAAATCAGATGATTTTGTCCCTAAAAAAGGAAAATGATCTGGTCCACGAGCACTCTTCCTGTTAATTTGATCTGTTCCAACCTCTACTTCCTGAGCTATATTGAATTCAAGATCAATATCTTCTGTAAATATCATTCCTTGAAGACCGTATTCTGATTTATTTGAAATTCCAATAGATTATTCAGCACTTGTCGCCTCTAATTATTATAAAATACTCAATGACAGTTTTAAAGTTTTTATTCAGTAAAAGAATATAAAAGTTTGATGTTGAAATATCCTTATGTTTGAGATATATAGTATCTAAATTTATCATCATCGATCTGCCACATCTCAAAAAAATCAAACATTATCTTAGTATCCCATAGATTCTCTAGATTTTCAATTCCCTTGTAAAGATCTGTTAATAGTGTCTTATCACATGGATAATTTCTATGCGAAGGATAAAGTTCAAGATTTTTTTGTTTTTCACTTAAAGTTATCAATTTAGAAAGAGTATTAAGAACCTCAGGAAAATTTTCTTTTTTAGGCAAGAATTGATCTCCATAATAAGCTACATCAGTTGTAAAAAGTTCACCTGTGGATGTCAATAAGCAAATTGAACCAGGAGAATGTCCTGGACAGTGAATGATTTTTATCTCTATTTCACCTAAATCAAAAACATCTCCATCTTTTAAAGTTTTAATTGTTTTTGCTGGAGGGATTTGAAAATTTTGTTTTGCATATATCTTTACAATCTCGTTGGGAGAGTCTTTTAAAAATGAAACATCATAAGGTTTTGAAACATTATCAACTTCATTTTCATGAATGTAAACCTCTCCAAATTCTACATTACCCAAAGGATGATCCCAATGATAATGAGTATTGAAGACTATGAGTTTTCTTTCCCCTATCACATGATCTACTATTGGTTTTAGAGGGGAAAGCCCACATCCCGTATCAAGTAAAAGAGCCGTATGAGATCCTAAAAGTAAATACATATTAAGAGGATCATTTGTATAAGCAGGATGAACCAACGAGATGTTTTCTTTTATTACATACAAATATTCCTTTTGTTTTGAAATTTCAAAATGTTGGTTATCAACACTCATACATCAAGTAATGATTGTAATAGATTTAATTTTATTTGCTAATAATAAAGACTAAAGTTTCAAGAAAACTATAAAAAAATAAAATTAAAATAAGAAGATAAAGGAAAGGAAGATTTGATTTATTTTATTTTCTATAATCAACCCTGGGAAGTTTGCTTATTTTATAGGGTAAATAAGCATCATTAGGGATAGGATCAATGTAGAAATGCCTAAATTCTTTATTTTGCATTCTACAGAAAGGACTTCGATGATTATAAGCAGGATGTTTTACCATCCGCATCCAAATCTTCTTTAAGGATTCCTTTCGGACATTTCCAAACGAGAGAGGTGTGAAATCGCAGGGAGCAATATCTCCATAAGCAGAAGCATATAATTGAATATTTGCGGCAAGACATCCTATTCCTGAGAGGTAGGCTTCCACAGAATTCTGCCACGATTGAGATGACAGAGGAGGTATAATCTTTTTCCTAAAAACCTCAGCAGAATAATTATGAAGTTCTTCTCGTAAATCAAATGTCAACATTTCACTCGTATCATGCAACATATTTCCGGTAGGTACACAATCGAAATAAATTATATTTTTTAGACCAAGATCTATAGCTAATTTATGTAGTTTCTTGTATGTTCCTTTTTCTGTTCCAGAACGAGTTGCATAACCGGAAAATCCTGCAAAGATCCCTTTTGATTGAACTCTCTTAATTCCTTCTATAGCAGTCTCAAAAAGACCTGGCATTCCTCTTAAGTTGTTATGTTCTTCAGCATCAGGTGAATCTATACTCAAGAATATCGAATAAAGCCCCGCCTCAGCCAGTTTGTCAACATTTTCATCAGTAAGAAATTGACCATTTGTAAACATAACAGGCATTGCTTT
>Ga0114922_10000317_pt1 | contig 46197 bp, 48 predicted proteins | sample AartaG_FD_100975 | JGI IMG/M metagenome (GOLD analysis project Ga0114922, IMG submission 100975) | Deep subsurface microbial communities from Aarhus Bay to uncover new lineages of life (NeLLi) - Aarhus_00045 metaG | ecosystem: Environmental > Aquatic > Marine > Oceanic > Sediment | place... | reverse complement strand
GCTTGTCACCCGTTCTTTACAGGTGAAGAGAAAATTGTAGATGCAGCTGGTAGAATCGAAAAATTCAAAGCTAGATACGCAATGAAATAATGCTGACATTTATCCCCACTCCTATAGGAAATTTAGGAGATGTCTCTTTTAGAACTATTGAAGTTTTAAAAGTTGGGGACGTTATCCTTTGTGAAGACACAAGGGTAACAAAAAAACTTCTAAATCTTATATCTATGAAACTAGATATAAAATTCCCTCAATTTACTTTTATAAGTTTGCATTCACACAACGAAAAGAATTTTTTAACCAAAGAAAATCAAGAATTACTAGAAAACAACAACTGCATATATATGAGCGATGCAGGTATGCCGTGTGTTAGTGATCCAGGTAGTTTACTTGTAGGTTTTTGCTTAGAAAATAATATAGAGTTTGATGTACTTCCTGGGGCAAATGCTATTTTAACTGCTTATGCAAGTAGTGGATTTATCAACACGACATTTACTTTTTTTGGTTTTCTTCCACATAAAGGTACTGATAGAAAAGATAAACTTGATAGAGTCTTAAATAGCGACCACTTAGCTATATTATACGAATCACCACATAGACTTTTAAAACTTTTAGAAGAGTTAAATGAAAAAGAGCCTTCAAGAGTTATATTTTTAACTAAAGAGTTAACTAAAAAATTTCAAACAAGATATAAAGGTGAAGTATCGAAAATTTTAAGTGAAGTGAAAAAAACAGAGATAAAAGGTGAATGGGTAGTAGTAATAGAAAATAAATCTAATGAAAACAGAGGTATCATCACTTTAGAAGATATTAGTGAACTAAAACTTCCACCAAAACAAAAAGCAAAACTAATCTCAAAATTAACTGGACAAAATATAAAAGAGATCTACAACGAATTAATCGGTTAATACAACAATGAAGTTTATTCAAACAGAGATAAGCGATACTCTTGAGATAAAGAAATCTAAATTTATTACACATATTTGCCCATACAGTGAATTTAAATCTATGATGAATAGATTAAAATCTGAACATCCAAAGGGTAGACATTTTGTTTATGCCTATAGATACCTCAATGAGTTTGACCAAATTGTAGAAAATTCTAGTGATGATGGTGAACCAAAAGGTACATCAGGAAAACCAACTTTAAATGTAGTTGCAGGAAATAATTTAATAAACACGGCAGTTATCATTGTTAGATATTTTGGGGGAATCAGACTTGGAACTGGAGGCTTAGTTAAAGCCTATAGTGATGCAGTTAATTTAGTTCTTCAAGATGCCAATGTTTTAAAATATGTTAAACTAACTCAAAAAAGTTTGACCATATCATACTCGCAGTTATCTCAAGTAGAATATATCATATCTTCATTTGAGATAAATATAAAAGATAAATTATTTCAAAATGATATTATACTTATACTTGAGGGTAGTGACCAAGAGTTTGAAAATTTATCAGATCAACTTTTTAGAGATATGATTTTAAAGGATATATAAATGAAAAAAAACACATTATTTTATATACCTATTTTCTTTGTAGTTATTATGGTAAATATATTATTTAGCACATATTTTTTAAGTTTTTTCTTAGCAGGGGTTGTATTTACAATATTTCTAGAGTGTTTAAGAAAAGAGTATTATTATATGCTTATATTATCAATATTTACTTTTATTGTAATTGAGAATACGCATGGCTTTAAAATATTTTCATTAAGCTTAATATCACTATTTTTATACTACTTTATCATACCAAAAATAAAACATCTTTTTTCATCAAATGCATTAAAAGAGGTATTTTATATTTTTAGTTTTTATGCAATATTTTTTCTATTTTATATATATACAAATAGTTTTGAATTAAGTAGTTATTTTATATTTTTAATAAATCTTATTATTGATTTTATTATTGTGGGGGTTCTTTTGTGAGATTAAATTTTATCATTGGCTTTATTTTATCAATATCAATATTATTATTAGTAAGGGTATATTTTATAAGTGTACAATCTCACGATTACTATGAAGAGTTATCTAAAGAGAACTATATTAAAAAGTTTCATACTGTTGCTGTTCGTGGTTCAATAAAAGATAGAAATGGAAAATACCTAGCAGTAAATAAAGTTGGTTTTAGTATCACTATCAAACCACACTTACAAAGTAAAAAAAAGTTTGAAACAGTTGAAGATGTAGCTAAACTAATTGTAAAACATTTCCCAAATTTTAAATATGAAAAGCTTTTAAAAAGATATAAACGACTTGATTCTCCATATAGACATGAGTGGATAAAAATAGTTGAGTATATTGATTATGATGATCTTTTTAAATACTATTCAATCTTTAATTCAAATGAAAATATAAAAATAGAATCTGCAATAAAAAGAGAGTATCTATATAAAGATGTTGCTGCTCATATTCTAGGGTATGTGGGAAGAGTTTCACAAAAAAATATAAACAAAGACCCTCAGATGAAACATTTTAATCAAATAGGAAGAACTGGTTTAGAAAAATATTATGATAAACTGTTAAGAGGAACTGTCGGTTATCAAGAATATAAAGTTAATGCAGTATATGAAAAAATAAAATTACTTGAAGAGGTAAAACCTACTAAAAAAGATATTAATTTAACTATTGATATAGAACTACAACAATATATTCATAAACTATTTGGTAAAAAAGCTGGTGCAGTTATAGTTATGGATATAAACAATGGTGAACTTTTAGCAGCAGGTAGTTTTCCAGAGTTTGATAACAACCTTTTCGTTAACGGTATCAGTCATAAAGATTGGAACAATATTCAAGAAGATTTTAACCATCCATTTACAAACAAACTAATCAATGGATTATATCCACCAGGTTCTGTTATGAAAATGGGTGTAGCATTATCATTTTTAGAAAATGGAATCAAACCTAACTATTCCGTATACTGTACAGGTGAATTATTACTTGGAAACAGAAAGTTTAGATGTTGGAACAATAAGGGTCACCACCGTACTGGTTTTGTAAAAGCTATTAGAGAGAGTTGTGATGATTTCTTTTATAAAGGTAGTTTAAAAGTTGGTATAAATAATATTCATAAAACTTTGGATAGATTTGCAATTGGTCATAGAACGGGTATAGATTTACCAAATGAATCAAAAGGGATAAATCCAGATAAAAAATGGAAAAAAACAATTAAAAAACTACCTTGGTACGTAGGTGAAACTGTTGTTGCCTCTATTGGTCAAGGCTTTATTAGTGTTACACCTATGCAGATAGCCAGATATACAGGTGCAATGGCAACAAATAAATTACAAAAACCACATCTATTAAAAGACGATAGTTTAAGAGAAAGTATCGATACAAATATCTCAAAAAGGGATATAAAAATCATCCAAAAAGGGATGTATCATGTGGCAAATAAACCAAAAGGAACTGCTGTAAACTATATAAGAGCCCGAACTGTAGTTGCCGCAAAAACAGGAACTGCTCAAGTTGTAGGTATTCCTCAATCTGAGAAAATAAGGATGAAAGAGCATGAGCTTGAATACTTCAAAAGATCACAAGCCTGGCTTACTACATATGCCCCATATAAGAACCCAAAGTATGTTATAACCATTCTTGTAGAACATGGAGGACATGGTGGTTCTGCTGCTGGACCTATGGTTGGAAAAATATACAATAAACTTATTGAATTAGGCTATATAGGTTTAAAGGACTAAAAGATGAAAAATAGATATAAAGAGAGTTTAAAACTAATACAAGAGGCGCACTATATACTTATACTAACACACTTGAATCCAGATGCAGATACTATATCTTGTGCATTGTCTTTGAGTAACTTTATGTTTGAAAATAAGATTAAACATAAAGTTTTTAATAGTTCTAGTGATATTCCAAGAGTCTTAAACTTTTTACCAAGATTTGATAAAATCACAACTCAAATACCAAAGTTTTATGACTTAGTTATTTATGTAGATTGTGCAGATCAAAGAAGAGTTGGTATAGAGTTAGTTGATGATGTTAAAATCATAAATATAGACCATCACCAATCAAATGACAATTTTGGAATAATAAATATAGTAGATGATTCAAAAGCCAGCACAGCTGAAGTTTTATACAGTTTTTTTGAACAAAATAATTTAAAAATATCAAAAAATATAGCAGAATGTTTATATGTAGGAATCTATGATGATAGTATCGCTTTTACAACTCCTAGAACATCTCAAGAGACATTTAAAACTATAAATAAACTAGTGGAAACAGGTATCAGTCCAAGTAAAATAGCAGATAACTTACTAAGAAGAGATTCACTAGCTAGATTTAGAATCTTACCAAAGATTTTAGAAACTCTAGAGCTACACTTAGAGGGTAAACTTGCAACTATTTATTTGGATGAAAACTGGATAAAAGAGACAGGTGCATCAACTCACGAATGTGATGATGTAGTAAATATGGTTTTAAATATTGCAATAGTAGAAGTAATCGCATACTTTAGAATCATAAATGGAAAAGTAAGAGTTTCACTAAGAAGTAAAAATGATATTGATGTATCAAACATAGCAAAGAACTTCAACGGAGGCGGACACAAAAATGCCGCTGGACTTAGTATCGACACAACTATAATAAATGAAGCAAAACAAAAATTAGTGGGTGTTATAAAAGATAGTATATAATCAATAAGTTACTTACATTAAGGAAGAGATATGAAAACAATCATAATAACTATCATTTTAATCTCTAATATTCTATTTGCCAGTAGTTTAAAAGATCTAGAGCCAAATAGTGCTGTTGTGTTTATGTATCATCATTTTGGTAATTCAAAATACCCATCTACAAATATTACTCTGGAACAGTTCCAATATCAGTTAGATTATCTTGAAACAAATAATTATAATGTCTGGCCACTTTCAAAAATAGTTAATCATCTAATAGACAAAAAAAACATCCCACAAAAAACTATTGCCTTAACTATAGATGATGCTTATCTTAGTATTTTTACAAAAGCTTATCCAATGTTAAAAAGTAAAAACTTTCCATTTACTGTATTTGTTAGTACAAACTCTATTCATAAAAATTCAAATACTTTTATGACATGGGATCAGATGCGTATACTAAAAGAAAATGGTGTCGAATTTGCAAATCATTCTCTAACTCACAACTCCCTACTACCTTTAAACAATGAAACAAATATAGAATTGGAAAAACGAATTATTGATGAGACACAGATGGCACAGTTAAAACTCCAAAAAGAGTTAGGCTCTGATACAAATATAAATCCACCACTGTTTTCATATCCTTATGGTGAATACACTATAAAAATTACTGAATTAATAAAAAAGTTTGGATATATAGGGGTGACTCAAATATCAGGTACAATTGACTTAAATAGTGATTTAACACTATTAAACAGATTTCCTATGGCAGAAGCTTTTGCATCCCCTAATAGCTTTATAACAAAACTAAATACACTACCTATGCCAATTGAATCTGTTTCAACTAAAGAACCTATTTTAAAAGATCAAAATCCACCAATACTTCGCATAAAACTAAAACAAGCACTTAAAAACATAGGGTGTTATTTATCTAGTGGCGAAGCTATAAAAATAACATGGATTTCTAAAACAGTGTTTGAAATCAAAGCAAATAAACCACTCAAACCGCCAAGAGAAAAATATACCTGTACAGCACCAGCTAAAAATGGAAAGTGGTATTGGTATAGTCACTTATGGATAGTTAAAAAATAGATTAGTTCAATACTATACAATATATATCAGATAGAACATATTTGTAAAGAAACTGTAAAGAATAGTAAATATAATATTGACAAACTTCTTTTATACTTTTAATATCAAAAGTAAAAAGGAGTTAGAAGATGAAAAAAATATTTATATTTTTGTTTATGATAGTTTCTATTGTAAATGCACAAGAGTTAAATAATAAAATGAAACAATATATGCAAATATTAAAAAATCAAGCACAAAAAGACAATCCAAGTTTTAAACAGTTTAATTATGAAAGAGGAGAAAATATTTTTATATCAGAACATATTGGTAAAAAAGGTAAACTTATATCTTGTGTAAGTTGCCATTCAAGTAATCTGTTTAATAATGGTGAAAATATACATACTACAAAAATCATTAAACCACTCTCTCCCTTAGCCAATTCTACAAGATTTACAAAAGTTAAAGAAGTAAAAAAATGGCTTAGAAGAAATTTTAGAGATGTTTATAATAGAGTTGGAACAGCACAAGAAAAAGGTGATGTAATTACATATATCATCAATAAAAAATAAAGGATTAATTATGAAAAATTTAATCATAATGATATTTTTAGTAAGTAGTATATTTGCTGATAGTTTTTGGGGTTCAAGTAAAAAAGGTGTAGCACCTGTTACAAATAATTTATATATAGCAGAATGTACTAGTTGTCATTTTGGTTATCAAGCAGGATTATTACCTAGTAGTTCTTGGAAAAAACTTATGGGTGGATTAGAAGATCATTTTGGTACAGATGCCTCACTGGAACCTGATGATAGTAAAAACATTTTGAACTATTTAACTAATAATTCAGCAGAGAAATTTACAAACTATAAAAGAAGTAGAAAAATAAATGATAGTATACCAAGTTATTCTACACCTATTGCTATTACAAAGACACCGTATATAATTAAGAAACATGATGATATTTCTAATAAACTTATCAAACAAAAAGAGGTGAGTTCATTGGCAAATTGTAAAGCATGTCATACAACTGCAAATACAGGAAGTTATAGTGAAAGAGATATAGATATACCAAACTATGGAAGATGGGACGATGAATAAGTTATATGTATGGAGTCTCACATCAAGGCTATTTCATATTTTACTTATAATCTTAGTTGGGGTTGTTTTTATTACATCTGAGTTTGATAGGCTTCTTGAATATCATGCAATAGTTGGATTTACTATTGCATCACTTTTTATATTTAGAATTATTTGGGGATTTTTGGATGTAAAATATTCAAATTTTAAAGATTTTAATTTTAATTTTAAAGATTTACAAGAGTATATGTTAAATGTATTTGGAAATAAAAAAGAGTACGTAGGTCACAATCCAGCTTCAAGTTGGGCTATTGTAGCTATGATTATTTTAGGGTTACTATCAGTTATAAGTGGGATGATTGTTTATGGTACACAAGAGGGGATGGGGATTCTTTCTTTTTTGAATATTTCAATGTTTAAAGATATGGATTTCTTTGAAGATATTCATGAACTAGTAGCAAATACTTTTATGGCTGTTATTTTTATCCATATTATAGGAGTTGTTATAGATAGATTTTTACATAAGTCAAAAGCTATAGAATCCATGATAACTGGATATAAAGAGGGGGATAATAAAAACTTAGAACTTACACTATTTCAAAAATTATTTGGATTTTTGTGGATAAGTTTATCTATATTTTTATTAGTTTATCTTTTGATAACACCTTCAAATATTTTAATTGCAGATGGAAATAAACAGGTTAATTATAAAGTGGAACATAAACTGTTCCACAATGAATGTATAAGTTGCCATACACTCTATCCACCATTTTTGCTACCAAAAGAATCTTGGGTAAAAATGATGGATAATTTAGAAAATCATTTTGGCGATGATGCTTCACTTGAAGATGAAGATAAAGAATCTATAAAAGATTATCTCGTTCAAAATAGTGCTGAAAGTTCAACTAAAGAATCAGCATATAAAATATTAAAAAGTATTAAAAATCAAAATATAATAGCTATAACAAAAACTACATATTGGAAAAAAAAACATGATAATATTGATAAAGAGATATTAAAAAATAAAAAAGTAGGTAAAATATCAAATTGTAAAGCTTGTCATAAAAATATTGAACAAGGTTTATTAAATGATAAAGATATTAATATATCACAATAATTCAGAAGGAATATAAATGAATATAAAAAAACTTGTAAAATACAGTTTCTTAGTAATATCAATTTTAATAATATTTATCTCTACAATTAATTCAATTGCTTTGTACCAACTTAAAGAAAATAGTATTTCTAAAAAAAATATTGTAAAATTAGTATCACTTCAAGAGGATATGAACTCTTTAGTAAAAGATTTAGCAATGAGTTCAAGTATAGATATGATAAATAAAATTGAGAATAATTTTATTAATTATGAAAAACAGTTTGAATATCTAAAGAAATCATTTATATATAAAGATGTTGATGATTTTATGGATAAATTTATCACTGATATTCATCAAAATAAAATCATAGACAAAAACCTACAATTATTATTTACAAATGAAAAAGAGATTGAAGTAAAGTTTGATAAAATATATAACTTGCAAAAACAAAAAATTAAATTACTTAATAATTTTAATATACAATACCCTAAAGAGAAGAACTTAAGAGGATTGATAGAAGAGAATATTACAGAAACAACAAATATAGATATTATAAAAAGTTTTGGAAGATTAAAATATTATAGTAAAGAGGCTCTTTATCAACATAGAAATAGTGAATATATAAATAAATGGATTAATGAAGTTTATTATCTTAAAAAAAAGTTACATAGTGAAAATAAATATATAAATGAATATATAAATATTGTTAAAAAACTAAGTACATATATATTAAAAATAAAAAAAATAGAGAATTTAGAACTAAAACTACAAGATGAACTTTTCAAAATTATAAATATCAATAAAAAAGTTAATTTAGATATAGAAAATGATATAGAAAATTTATCAGAAGATTTTATGAATAACATATACTTAATAATGATATTATTAACTATATTTACAATGACTTTTATAGTATTGCTTGAATATAAAGTAAGTAAAAATATTGCGTTAAGTGTTAATGAGATTGAAACTAAAGTTGAAGATGGTTTGTATGAAATAAAACATCTAAATAAAGAGATTGAAACAACTCAACAAGAAGTTGTATTTACAATGGGCGCTATTGGGGAACAAAGAAGTAAAGAAACAGGTAATCATGTAAAAAGAGTTGCAGAATATTCAAAGCTTTTTGCATTATATTATGGTTTATCAAAAGAAGATGCAGAGATGTTAAAACAAGCATCACCTATGCATGATATAGGTAAAGTTGCAATACCTGATAAGATTTTAAATAAACCTGGAAGATTTACAGATGAAGAACGAAATGTTATGAATACACATGTTGAGTTGGGATATAACATGTTAAAAAGTTCAACTAGACCATTATTAAAAATTGCTGCAATTGTTGCAAAAGAGCATCATGAAAAATGGGATGGCTCAGGTTATCCAGATAAAAAAAGTGGTGAAAATATTCATATTTATGGAAGAATTACAGCTATTGCTGATGTATTTGATGCATTAGGGAGTAGTAGAGTGTATAAAGAAGCATGGAATGATGAAAAAATTTTTAAACTTTTTAAAGAGGAAAAAGGCAAACATTTTGAACCAAAATTAGTAGATATATTTTTTGAAAATCTTGATGAATTTCTTAAAATTAGAAATAATTTAATAGATAAATTTTAAGGACAAAATATGAGATTTTTAGTTATATTTTTACTTTTTATTGGATTGTTTGCAGATGATAATTATCATAGTGAAAAGCATATCAATAAAGAATTATCTCATCTGAATTTATCAAAACAACAAAATAAAAAAATAAAAAAGATTTTGAAAAAATTCAGAATTCAACTAAAAATATATGGAGAACTAAAAGAGAATATAGAAGAGAAAAGGGAAAATATATTTTCAAAAGATATTTTAAATATAGAAGAGTTGAGTAAACTAAATTTAATTTTAGACACTAAAGCACATCATATAGAAAATAGCTTATTGATGCAGATACATGAGATATTAAACAAAAAGCAAAGAAAAAAATTTATATATTATTTTGATGACTGGGAGGTAGAATGATGCAAAATATTTTGCTTATTGAAGATGATTTAGATATGCAATTACTTATATCTGATTATCTTAATAATTATAATTTTAAAGTAAAATCTTTTGCCAAACCAAAAGAAGCTTTAGTTGATCTTGCACAAAAAAAAGATTATTATAGTTTAGTAGTATTAGATTTAATGTTACCTCAAATGGATGGTTTTGATGTATGCAAAAAAATAAGAGAGATTTCAAATATACCTATTATAATCTCCTCTTCTCGTCATGAAATTAGTGATAAAATATTTTGTTTTGATTTAGGTGCCGATGATTATTTAGCGAAACCATATCTACCAAGAGAACTTGTAATTAGAATAAATGCAATTTTAAGAAGAACTATCAATCAAAGTAAAAGTATAGGTGATTTTGAAATCGATGAAAATAAAATGGAGATAAAAATTGATGACTATTTACTTGATTTAACAAGAATAGAGTATGATATATTAAATCTATTTTTACAAAACAGTGGTAAAGTTATGTCACGAGAACTTATGTCAAATGCTATCAATGGTATAGAATATAATACAAAAGAAAGAACAATTGATATGCATATAAGTAATCTAAGACAAAAAATAGGTGATGATCCAAAAGACCCCAAATATATAAAATCTATATGGGGTATTGGGTATAAATTTATAGGTTAAATAATGTCAATTTTTACTAAAGTTTTGTTTTTATTTGTCTTAAGTTTTGGTTTAATGATTTTTGTTTCAAATAAAACAAATAAATTTACACAAGATATAATTGAATCTTTATTAAAAGAGAGATATATCCAAGTTTCAGATGAACTGTTTAAATATCTTTCAAATAATGATACAAATTCTCTATATAAAAAACTAAAAGAATTAAAGTTTGAAATTATTAAAGAGAAAGAATATCATATTAATGACTCAAAAATTGTATATACATATGAAACAACCTTATCTATTATTAAAATTTTAAAAGATCATAATAACAAATATTTACTTTATATGAATTATCTTGATGATGATATTTTAGTTATAGATATGTTACAAGATAAAAACTTAAAAGAAAAAGAGTTTTTAAATTATATGATTTTAACAGATATACTAATATTGATAATTTTATTTTTGATAATTTTAAAAATGATATATCCACTAAAAAATATTTCAAAACGTATCAAAGATTTTGGTGATGGAGATTATGGGACAAGAATTTATAATAATAATAATGATGAAATAGGTGAATTATCAACCACATTTAATCTTATGGCTTCTAATATTGAAGAGTTAATTTTATCAAGACAAAGATTATTAAGAGATATTGGACATGAATTAAGAACACCTATTGCAAAATCTAAATTTGCAATAGAGATGATGACTGACAATAAATATAAAAAAATACTAAATAATGCTCTTGTACAAATGGATGAGATGACAAATGAACTTTTACATATTGAAAAATTAAATGCAAATCAACATAAACTTAGTCTTGAGAAATTTAATGTAGAAACTTTAATAAGTGTAGCTTTGTCAAAACTTTTTATAGAGGATGAAACACTTATAAATATCTCATTAAAATCGAACTTTTCACTAAAAGCAGATTTAGAATATCTATCTATTGCAATAAAAAACTTAATAGATAATGCTTTAAAATATAGTGAAGAAAAACCAATTTTAATTGTTGTAGAAAATAAAAATATCTTAATAAAAAGTAGAGGAGAAAAATTAAATAAATCTTTAGAGTTTTATTGTGAAGCTTTTACTCAAAATGACAGTTCAAGAGAACAAAAAGGTTATGGACTAGGTCTTAGTTTAGTAAAACGAATTTTGGATAAACATAATTTTGTTTTTTCATATTTTTATGATGATGGGTATAATATTTTTTCTATTAGTATATAGCTAAACTGTCTATTATAATATTTCAAATAAAAAATTTAACTTATTTACTATATAGTACAAATAGTTGCTTTTTCAATAAGTTTTGAGGCTACTATCTCATTTTCATTTACAATAGAATCTATTTTTAAATCTTCAAAATCATCTATTTGAGCTTGATGTGTTATTTTTAAAATGATTTTTATTTTTGGGTCTATATCTCTTATTGATTCACATATTAGTCTTATTTTTTCATCATTGTCAATTGCTATTATTACTGCTGCTGCATTTTTAATATATAAAGAGTTTAGCATGATTTTGGATGCTGCATTTCCAAAAAATACTATATCATCTCTTTGTTCACCCGTCTTTACATGTTGGGCATTGTGTTCTATTGCTACATATGCTATTTTTGAGTTTTTTAGTTGTTTTACTATTTTTTGACCCAATAAAGAATATCCACAAACAATAATATGATCTTTTATTTGTGCACTTACCATTGGTTCTTTTAATACTTCAGAACGCTCTTTATGGAAAAAGTCTACAAAACTTCTTACATATCTTAAAGATAATGATGTAAATAAAAGTGATACTATAACTACTGGTATCATTATCTCATTTATCTCTTGACTTATTAAGTTGTTGGCACTTGCTAGTGCAAAAACTGCAAATGAGAACTCCCCAACTTGAGCTAAGGTAAGTGCAGTTTTAATAGCTCTTTTTGTAAATGTAAACACTCTTAATATAGCAAAAATTATTACAACTTTTAAAGATAATATTACAACAGCTAAAGCAATAATTGTAAAAAAGTTTTCTGTTAGTGAGGAGAAGTTTACTTGCATACCAACTGATATAAAAAATACACCTAAAAGAAGATCTCTAAAAGGTACAAGGTCAGCTTCTATTTGCCATTTATATTTTGTTTCTGCAATTAACATTCCAGCTAAAAAAGCACCCAAAGAATAAGAGAAACCAAAAGTGTGTGCAAAAAGTGCTGAACTTAAAACTATAAGTAAAATAGAAGCTATAAACAGCTCTTCAACTTTTGTATGTACAACATATTCTAAAAACTTTGCTGTTACATACTTACCTAACAAATAAAGTACAACACCCACTACAACTGCTGATATTAAAGTGTTTAATAACATATTTGGTAAAGAAACAGTTGAGTCACTAAGAATTGTAATCATAAGCAAGATAGGGATAACAGCAATATCTTGGAAGATTAAGATACCAACACTATTTCTACCATAAGGTCTATGAATATCACCATTGTCGTTTAAAACTTTTAAAACAATTGCTGTTGAAGATAACGCCAAAGCAGAACCAATAACGATAGAAGTCTTCATATCTAAAGCAAAACCTAAATTTGCAACATATGTAAAGAATATTGTGGTTAACACAACTTGAAGTGTACCAAAAACAAACACCTCTTTTTTCATCTGCTTAAGATGATTTACAGAAAATTCAAGCCCTATTGTAAACATTAAAAATACTATTCCAAACTCTGCGATATGTGATAAATATTCTTGATTTATATTTGCAAAGTCCATAAAAACAGCTATAGTCATACCTGTAAATATATACCCTACAATTGGTGATATATGGTATCTTTTTAATATTAGATTAAATGCTAATGATAAAAAAAGTGTAATAACAATTATAGTTAAAATATCCATTAAATAATTCCTTAAATTATATTTATTTATAAGTTATAAGAATTTAACATAATATTTTGTATAATGTACTTAAAGTCTAAAATTAGAAGAAAACAAAGGATTATCTATATGAAATATGGAGAGCAAGAGATTGCCAATTTTGATATTAACGCACAAGAAAACTATTGGCCAAATGAGCATAATAAAAATTATACTATAAATATTGAACTACCAGAGTTTATGTGTAAATGCCCAAGAAGCGGTTACCCAGATTTTGCTACAATAAAACTATCTTACGTTCCCAACGAGAAGGTTATTGAACTAAAAGCTTTAAAGTTATATATCAATTCATTTATGGATAGACATGTATCACATGAAAATAGTGCAAATGAAATTTTTGATGCATTATCAAAAGGATTAAACCCTAAAAAAATAAAAATCATTGCAGATTTTAATCCAAGAGGAAATGTTCATACAGTTGTAACTATAGATAGTGAAGACAACGACTAGTAAACAGGAAACTTGTAGTTTTGAAAAAATTAGTATCTAGTAGTGAAGCAGCTCAAATTTTAGGTTTATCTTTACAAGGTATCCACTATAGAATTAAAAAAGGGCAATTAGAATCTATAAAACAAGATGGTAAAATATTTGTTTATGTAGATTCTCAAACATCTACAAAAACAAATACTACAAAACAAACTCATGCCCAAAGTAATGACAGAATAATAGAAGTAAAAGATGAACAAATAGAACTTCTAAAAAAAACAATCAAATTTCTAAAAAAACAAAAAGATAGTGAAATAATAAGATTAGAAAAACAACAAAATAAAATAATGGATGTATTTCAAAGTGAAGTTGATCTACTTAAGAGTGCATTCAATGAGATGAGAACACTTTATAAAGTTTCACATAAATCTGAATCAATCTTAAATAATAAAGAGACAAAAAAAGAGACAAAAATAGAATCAAACGTAAACTTTGATTTTATGGATATAAAAGAATTTTTTGTTTTTATGAAGAACCATAATAAAACAGATAGTCAAATAAAAACTATCATTTTAGATAAAATAAAGCATGGCGATAAAAGATTTATATACAACAAGAAGACGAAAGATGTTATAATTTATAAAAGTGACTTCTTAGATTTAATATAATAAGGATAATAAGGATAATAATGTTAAAAATATTATTAAAAAGTAAAATACTTCTTTCTGTTATAGCTGTATCATTTATGATTATAGCTACACTATTTGTTTATATACCAAAGGTGACTGAACAAAATACAATTGATACAGTTGTTAGAAATAGTGAAAATACAGTTGCACAAATTAAATTAACAAGAGCATACTATGTAAGCAGTATCGTAAAAGATGTTAAAAAATATGCACCACAGCTTAAATTTGATTATGATCATCATGGTATAAATGGAAAATTGCCATTTCCTACTTCTACAATTCATGATTTAAGTAAGATTTATAGTGATAATACTGGATTAACATTTAACTTTTTTAGTGAATACCCTTTTAAACCAAAAGCAAATAGAACTTTATCTCCTGAACATAAAGAAGTTATTGAGTATATGAAAAAAGATGAACATAATATGTGGGTAAAAAGAGATACAATCAATGGTAAACCTGTACTTCGTGTTGCAGTTGTTGACTATATGACTGATCCATCTTGTGTAAGTTGTCATAATAGCCATAAAGATAAAACTTGGGAGCAAGGTCATTGGAAACTTGGAGATAAAAGAGGTTTCCTAGAGGTAATTACACCTTTAGATATTGATTTAGCTGCAAATAATACAATGAGAAATAAAATTCTATTTTTTATTGCAGGAGCTATGCTTCTTCTAGTAATATATTATTCTGTAACACTAATAAGAAGAGAAAAAGAGTTTAAAGATGCAAATGAAGTTCTAGATGCAAAAGTTAAAGCTGAAGTAGAGAAAAATAGAACAAAAGAGAAGCTTCTTATACAAAAAAGTAGAACTGCTGCTATGGGTGAGATGATGGGTGCAATTATACACCAATGGAAACAACCTCTAAATGGAATATCTATAGCAAGTAGTGCAGTAGAGTTACATATTAATATGGATGATTTTGATAAAGAGTTATTATTAAAACAAACATCAAGTATATCTCAACAAATAGACTATATGAATACAACAATGAATGACTTTAGAGATTTCTTTAAAGAGCAACCAAAAAGTTGCTATGAGATTGGTAGTTGTGTATCTGAGGTATTAAAACTTATAGGTAAAGTATATGAAATACAATATATAGAATTTGATCTTGATATGCCAGATAAATTAAATGTTACAGGTTATCCAAATGAGTTAAATCAAGTTATTATTAATATTTTTAATAATGCAAGAGATATTATTTTAGAAAAAGATCCTGAAGTTAAAACAATTTTTATAAAAACTTTTGAAGAAGGGGATAGTATAGTTATGACAATTACTGACTGTGCAGGTGGTATACCAGAAGATATTATTGATAAAATCTTTGATCCTTATGTTACTACTAAAAGTAATGATAAAGGGACAGGTATTGGGCTTGATATATCAAAAAGTATTATAGAAAAAGTTGATGGTAGTTTAACAGTATCTAACGTTATGACCGCTGTTGATGGGATAGATTATAAAGGTGCTCAGTTTATAATTAAAATGCACCCTTGTAATGATAAAGAGAATATAGTATAAACTATATTCTCTTCTAAACTAAAGAATTTTAGTTAGAAACACTAACTATACAATCTTTTAGAATATCGGGTTTGATGATTTTTATCTTTAAATTTGATAGATTAAATCTTTTATAAATTAACTTCTCTAAATTTAAAATAGCATCTTCTATTAACTCAAATTTTTTCTTATTCATACTTTTTTTAACTAATGCAGAAACTTCACTATAGTCTATAAACTCTTTAGAATCTTTTTTAAAGTTATATTCAAAAGATATATCGATGATTACTTTTTGTTTTTTTACTCTTTCAAATGGCAAAATACCTAATATTGTTTTAAATGTCAACTCTTCAATAAATACTTTCATTAAAGAGTTATCATCATTTGAATTCTTAGGCAACTTTACCCTCTTCACCTTGAAATAATCTAACAATATTTGGAATATGTTTATAGAAAATTATAAATGTAATAATATACATAGGTGCATTTGAATCAACACCCAAACCATCATTTAATATAATTGCAGAGATTACAACCCCTACCAATCCAAGTAAAGAAGATATTGAAGATATTTTTAATACCTTTGCACAAAAGCCCCAAACAACAGCACCAATAATTGTAGGTATAGGTATAAGTACTAAAAATACACCAAGTCCTGTAGCAACACCTTTTCCACCCTCAAAACTTAAATATATACTATAACAATGACCTAAAACAGATATAACTGCAATTGCCCATAATGTTTCAATACTAGAACCATACATCATTGCAATAAGTATAACCACAGCACCTTTTAAAGCATCAAGTAAAACTGTTGCTATTCCTAACTTTTTTGCTAAGGCTGGGTTTGTTTGTTTTACAACTCTTAAAACATTTGTTGCTCCAATACTTTTACTACCTGATTCTTGTACATTTACACCTGCATATTTCTTTGCTAAAAGTAAACCAAAAGGTATAGAACCAACTAAATATGCCGCTATGTAAAATAGTATGTTTGGATTTGTAAAAAAGTCCATTAAAATTCCTCATTTTATTTTAAAATAACTTATATTTTATCTAATTAGTCTTATAATACCACCAACATTAAAAATTAACATCTAATTAACAACAACTAGATAAAGTTTTTAAATTTAAATTTCAAAGGATAAAGTAGTGAAAAAATTATTACTTAAAGTTTTAGCAATAGGTACACTATTTGCAATACTAAATACAGGTGCATCTGCTATGCAAAATGGTGCTACAGATGGTAAGCAAGCTATGAAAAACTTTAGAGCAGTTCCTGCTAGTAAAGCTACAATTTTACAAGATGGTAAAAATAAAAAATACTGTCCAGTATGTGGAATGACTCTACCAATGTTTTATAAAACAAATCATGCCGCATCACATAAAGGTCATGATAAACAATATTGTTCTATTGTATGTACAGTTGAAGATGCTGTTATAAATGATAAGAAACTTAATAACTTTAGAGTTGTAGATAATGATTCACTAAAATTTATCGATTCTAAAAAAGCTTTTTTTGTAGTTGGTAGTAAAAAACCTGGAACTATGAGTGTTGTTAGTAAATATGCATTTGCTTCAAAAAAATCTGCAGATAACTTTGCAGCTAAAAATGGCGGTAAGATTATGAAGTTTAATGAACTTTATAAATTAGTTGAAAAATCTTTAGAAAAAGACATGAAAGCAACTAAACAAAGACAAGCTAAAGCAGCTAAAAAAGGTGCTATGATGTATAAAAAAATGTGTAAACCTACTGATAAAAAATTCACTTCTACAGCTGACGCTAAAACATTTTTAGTTGAAAGTGGAATTTGTGGAAAAATCAAAGGTAAAAAATTACAAGCTATAGGTATATATTTAGGTAGAAGATAATACATGCTTAAAAAAATACTTTTCATATCTTTTTTAACTACTCTTTTTATATCTAATTTAACAGGTGCTGCATTTTCTAAAAAAGCATCTGTTACACCTGTTTTAGTCCAAAGTGAGATTGGTAAACATTGGTGTCCTGTTTGTGGTATGAAAATTGAGAATTTTTATAAAACATCTTATACAGCAAAATTAAAAATGAATAACAACAATAGACAATATTGTAGTATGAGATGTTTAATAATGGATATGAACGAGTATGATATAGATTTAAAAACTGTAAAAGTTATCGATGTAGAGACTCAAAAATATATAGATGCTAAAGATGCTTTTTATGTAGTCAAAAGTAAAGTATCAGGTACTATGTCAAAAGTTAGTAAATTGGCTTTCAAAAAAGAATCTGATGCACTAAACTTTATGAAAAAGTATAAGGGTAATCTTGTAACTTTTCATGAGGCTCTAAAAATGGCACAAGACTCATTAAAAACAGATAGTTCTATGACAAAGAAAAAGAAGCAAAAAAAAGTATACCCTAAAGGTAAAAGGATATATGAAAAAGTTTGTAAAAAAGACGAAATAGACCCTACAAATTATATTGAGATAAATGAATTAAAAGATGATATAGTATCTTCAAATTTGTGTAAACCATTAAAAGAAAAAGATTTACAAGCTGTATCCTTATATATATGGGAAGTTAAAAGATTTGGTGACCTAGGTGAAATTGAGGGTAAAGTCGAAGTAAGAGAAGATGAAAAATGTCCTGTATGCGGAATGTTTACTTATAAATATCCTAGATGGGCTGCTCAAATATTTTATGAAAATGGAACTCATAAACACCACTGGTCTTTTGATGGTGTAAAGGATTTGATGAAGTTTTATTTTGATTCTGCAAAATGGGGAAACTATCCTATAGCAAAAAAAGAGAATATTACTAAAATATTAGTTACTGATTATTATACTCAAAAAGCAATAGATGGAACAAAAGCTTTTTATGTAATAAGAAGTGATATTTATGGACCTATGGGTCATGAACTTATACCATTTGAACTAGAATCAGATGCCAAAACATTTAAAAAAGATCATTTAGGAAAAAGTATCATTCAGTTTAATGATATAATTGAAGATGAAGTTTATCTCCTTGACTTTAATGAATAAAAAAACAAACTTTCTTTTTATATTTACTACACTAATATTAATAACATTAGTTGTAGTAGTTAGTGTCTTAGATATTTACTATAGCACAAGTGAAAAAACTATAGAGAAAAAGAATTTTTTTGTTAAAACAGTTGGATTACCAGATTTAGCAATCTCTACAGAAGCTAGATATATTAGACATCGAAGTTTAAGCGATATAAATTCAATCTTTAGTGATGGTCCAGAACACCTTGAGTATGCTCCAAGTACTTTTATAACATATGTGAGTACAATTAATAATGACAATAAATAAATACCTAATAGAATATGCATTAAATTCACTTTTAAGACAAAAAGCAAAGAATATTTTTATATTAATTATTTTTACACTTTTAATATCACTTATTACTTCAATCTTTTTAATATCAAACTCTATAAAACATGAACTAAATTTAACAATAGATAAACTACCTGCTATAACTATACAAAAACTACAAGCTGGAAAAGTAATTGATATTGATAGTTCAAGAGCTGATGAGATTATTACTATTGCAGGGGTAGAAGATGTTACCCTTAGAGTTTGGGGATATTACTATTTTGAAAATGCCGGTGTCAATTTTTCTATTATGGGTATAGATAATTATGAGTCACAATATACAAACAGCTTAACAAAAATAGTAAATGACACAACAAAAACTGATATACTTGATAATGAGTTTATGTTAGTTGGAAGTGGTGTTAAAAGAATACTTGATGAAAATTTTTATAATGATTATTTCAACTTTATTACCAATGATGGCAGTTTCAAAAAAGTAAAAGTTGGTGGAGTATTTAATAGTGATATTGAGTTACAAAGTAACGATATGATTATAGTATCAAAAGAGTTAGCTTATGAGATACTTGGTATTGATGAGGGAAAAGCAACGGATATAGTTGTAAAAGTATCAAATCCAAATGAGTTAGAAACTATAGTAAGCAAAATAAATCTTTTATATCCAGATACAAGAATCATCACAAATGAAGATTATAAAGTGAGTTATCAAAATATATTTGACTATAAAAGTGGATTATTTTTAGCTTTATTTATCATATCACTTTTTACATTTTTTATAATTATTTATGATAAAACTAGTGGCTTAACATCATCAGAAAAAACAGAGATAGGGATACTAAAAGCCCTTGGATGGAAAGTTGATGATATACTAAAAGAGAAGTTTTATGAGAGTTTTATCATCTCATTTATAGCTTATATTTTAGGAATTATTATTGCATTTTCTTTTGTATACTTTTTAAATGCACCACTTTTAAGAGATATATTTGAAGGGTATAGTCAACTAAAAACAACATTTAATCTTCCTTTTGTTGTAGACTTCCAGATTCTAACTTTAGTATTTTTTATAACTATTCCAATTTATATTGCTGCAACTATTATCCCATCTTGGAAAACTGCTACTTTAGATGCTGATGAAGTGATTAGATAATGAAACTTGCCCCTTTATTAGCATTAGTTTTATCAATACAAGCACTAAATGCAAATGATAAGATAGATATTAAACCTATTATAGATTTAACAATAGAACATAGATATATTCAAAAAGATTACACAACATTGGGTCAAAATATATATGGAGAAGAGAGTAGTTCTGATGGGGATTATATATTTGGTGGAAAAGTTGGGTTCTTATCATCATATGAAAACTACGATTTAGGGTTAGCGATTCAAGGTCTAGCAAAAGAAAAAGATAATGACGAAGCAGTAGAAGAGTACCAAAATGAGATTCTAAATAATAATTTTGTTGGATACTCTTATTTAGCAGATGCTTATATTCAAGCAAATTATGAAAATATTTCAACAAAAATAGGTAGACAATCATACAATGGTAGCTTAATAAATAAAAATGAAAGAATCACATCAAATAGCTATTCAGGTTTATTATTAGAGTATAAGAAAGATGATTTAAAAATAGATGCTTTTTATTTTAATAAAATTGCTGCTTCTGTTTTATCTACTGAAGTACCTCAAAACCATACTTACGGAATACTAGGTTATGGTATGGGATACAATGTAGGTGATTTTACAGAGATTTCTGAATATATCATAGGTGAAAAAAAGTCAACTAATGGTGCTATAAATTTAAATATAAAATATGGTGATGATAAAACATATATAAATATTGAAAACCTTTATGTAGATAATTTCTTTAATACATTTAATTTAACTGCAAGATTAAATCATAAAAGTGATGATATTGAAAATAGTTTAAAATTTGGATTTATAACACAAAATGAGGTTGGAGATAATCACTTTGATGCAAATATAGACTCTCAACTTTACCAAGCACAATACAAATTTTCAAGAAATAGATTCTATTTAAAGTATAGAATAAGTCAAAGTGCTACAAATAAAGATGCAAAATACAATGGTACTCTAATAAGTCCATTTTCCAATAGACCTGCATGGATTGTAGGAGCTCTTACTGCTCATGCCTTTATAGCAGATACACTTTCTCAACAATTACTTTTAGTAAATACATTTTACTTTGGTTCATTTCCACTTACTGCAATTGCTGCTCATATAAGATATGATATAGGAAAAGATAACGGTATACAAAATACAGAGCAAAAAACTATAGAAAACTATCTACAATTTAAGGGTTACTTTTCAAAAAACTTAACACTTACTACCCAGTTTTCAGTTGTAAAAGATATAGATATACTTCAAGAAAAAAAGAAAAGAAGTAGAATCTTTTTATCATATAAATTTTAAAATAAGAGTATAAAATGATAAAACTAAATAATGTAACAAAAATATATGAGATAAATAAAAACAATAGTATCACAGCTATTAAGGATATAAATCTTTCTATCAATGAAGGGGAACTAATAGTTTTAAAAGGGGCAAGTGGAAGTGGTAAGAGCACAATTTTATCACTTATTGCTGGACTTTGTAAACCTACAAACGGTGAAGTTATTGTTGATGAAAAAAGAATATCAAAACTTCCTGATGATTTTTTATCACTTTATAGACGTCAAAACATAGGCTTCATTTTTCAAAAGTATAACCTTATTCCAACTCTTAGTGTTCAAGATAATATTTTAGTTCCTCTTATTCCAGATAATCCAGATGAACAAACTATAGAAAAAAAACTCCACTATGTAATGGAAAAGTTTAATATTATTCATAAAAAAGATATAACAGTAAAAAATCTTTCAGGTGGAGAACAACAAAGAGTTGCTATTTCTAGAAGTATGATAAATGACCCAAAGATTATAATTGCTGATGAACCAACTGCAAATCTTGATGAAAAATTATCTTTAGATTTTATAGAGATATTAAAACAATTAAAACAAACAAATAAAACTATCATTGTAGCTACACATGACCCTCTATTTTTTGAACTTGATTTTGTTGATAAAATTATTGACGTTAAAAATGGAAAAATTTTATCATGATATTAACACCTGAAATACTTGCTATATTTATTCTAAATGCAATATTTTTAGCTTTTGGAACTGTAGCTTTTATTTTAAGTGTTAAGATATATTTTGGCTGGGACTTAAACTCAAATAAACAAAAACAGTATAAACTAGAAAAAAACAGTTACCTAACGGCTACTATTATTAAATATATTTTTGCTATTAAGTTACCACTTTTTTTATTCTTTATTTTTACACTTGATAAAGTATCAACAGTTCTTACTGGTGCTATGTGTGCAGCAGGTGTAGTTGATGCTACAGAGTTTGGGATGTATCTATTTATACTAAAAATCATCAACTTATATCTTTTTGGTTTTTGGTTAATTTTACATAAACTTGATATATCCAATGAGCATTTACCATATACAAAACTAAAGTTTGGATTTTTTATTTTAGCTTTTTTAGTTTTTTTAACAGAGCTGGTACTAGAAACTATTATGTTTGCATCTATTGACCCAGCAGTCATGGTAAGTTGTTGTGGAACTTTATATAGTGCAACATCAGCTTCATATATATCAACACTATTTCAAATAGAACCATTGGTATTGTTAGGTTTATTTTATGGTAACTTTATACTATTAATAATATTTTATTTTTATAAAAACAGTTACATCTATGCTATTTTAAATATTTTATTTTTAATCATTGCCATTATCTCTTTAATATCTATTTTTGGTACATATATTTATGAACTTCCAACTCATCATTGTCCATTTTGCTTTTTACAAAAAGATTATTATTATGTAGGTTATTTGATATATTCAACTTTATTTGCAGGTACATTTTTTGGTTTAGCTACCCCATTTTTTAAAAAAGCAAACTACTATAAAATATCTATTTTATTTATAACTTTTTACACTTTTATTGTAACTGCTTATCCTATGATTTATTATATTAAAAATGGTGTTTGGCTGTAATATAAACAAAATATTATTTAAACCAAATTAACCAAAAATACAAAGTTAAAATAGTATAATACCGCTTATCCACTAAATAAAATATAATTATAGGTCTCAAAGAAATGTATAAAAACAATAAAGAACAATATGTAAATATACTAACACAAGATAAACAACTTAAAATAGATTATAAAATTTTACAAGATAAAAAAATTCTTAAACAAGAAGTTTCATCATTTTTACTTGATAATAATGACATTTCAAAAGATGCTATTTTTAAACTTGATACATTACAAAAAAATATTAATAAAACATATTTAAGTACATTATACACAGATGAAAACCAAGTAGTAAAACTAAACAGTGAAATTGATAAAAATAAATATAAAAGTGTAACTCTAAATGAACAATTCAGTATAGCTATACCAACAAAAGATATAGAGCGTTCTGCTAGCTTTTTTCAAAGTTCAGGATTGGATTATTTATTATCACCTTTTAGTATATTAAATGAACATGCAAATAAATTGTTATCAAAAAACTCTTTAAATATTTTACTTTATAACAATATGGTTTATGCTCTTACTTTAGATGAGAATAAAGAGATAAATAAAGGTTATACAAAATCACTTACACCATTTGAAAATATTAAAGACTCTAACTTTTACGGAGATGATATAGTTGGTCAAAAGCTTTATCAAGAGGTTTATTTTTTAGAACTTCAAGAGATTATAAGTGATATGATTGAAAAGTATTATGGAGAGGTATCTAAAGATGATGAGAGCTCTTTTTTAGAGAAGATAAATATCTTTTATACTATAAAACAATTATCAGATGAACAAATAGAGTTGATTCATGATTCTGTTATGATAGATATAAATTATACAGCAATATCTATTGAAGAGTCTTTTGATCTTTTGATTCAAAAACCAACTATTGCAAACTATAGTTTTTTATCTGCAAGAGTTAAAAAATCTACCAACTCAGTAACTCTTTGGATTACACTTCTTATTATTACTATACTTACAATTGGTGGTATATTATTTTATAAAATATCAAACACTCAAGAAGAGACTACAGCAAAAGAGGGTGAAGTTAAAAAAGTTGAGAAAAAAGTAGATGTTGCAAAAAAAGAGATTGCAGAAACAGTAATCAAATTACCAAATCACAATCTTTTAAATACTAATATTTTAGAAAGAACTCTAATGTTTTTTGACCTTATACCTTTTGATGCCGTTTTACTTGAATTAGAACTAAGAAAAAACAGTTCAACATTTGTTTGTAACTTTACTATAGACTCAAATGCCTCTGAAGAGATGATTAAAAAACTATCAAAAATATATGATGAATCTAAAATTATTTTACAACACAACAATAAAGCAATCATAAGTACAATAATTTCAAATGATGGATATAAAGCACTAAAAAAAGAAAAAAGTAATTATGCAATACTGAAGTATCAAAAACATGAGTTTATGACTACAGCTAAATTTACAGAGTATTTAAACTCTATTGTAATCAAAGATTCAAATGTTCAATATATTTCTAAAGTGCAAGAGAAATTTACAACATATAACTACACGATAACATCTTTAGTAAATACACCAAAAGAGTTTTTTGATTTTATTGCTAAACTAAATAAAAAAGAGATACCTTTAAATATAAAGTACCCTGTTGAGTTTGCAAAAGTTAAAGATAAAATTGAAGTAAAATTTAATTTACAATTTCATCAGCAAAATAAAGATTAGCTCTTTTTTTAAATGCTCTCTTATCACTTGATAATTTTAGTCAAGTGGTAATGTTATTCTAAAACAAGCTCCCTTATACTCTACATCATTATAATAGTAAGATCTATTATCAACCTGCAATAAACCTTTAAGATGCTTATCTACCATCTCTTTAGACATATATAATCCAATCCCTGTTCCTTGAGACTCATGCTTTGTTGTAAAGTATGGTTCAAACACTTTATTTATTATATCTTGTGGTATTCCACCTGCATTATCTCTTATTTTTATTACGGCACTATTATTTTTTTTACATATATCAATAAAGATAAGTCTTTTACCATCTTTAGTTTCTAATATATCCCTTGCATTATTAAATATATTCATCATAACTTGCATAAGTTCATTGTCTAAATTATTTATATTAATATCTTCTAAATTTTCTATAACTTCAATATTTAGCGATGCAAACTTTGAATTTACAAGATTCAGTGTTTTTTTATAACAATCCTTTAAATTAAATTCAATTTTTTCTTTATTTGGTTTGAAGAAATCTCTAAAATCATTAATAGTTTGAGATAGATATTGAGTAGTACTATTTATTTTATTAAGAGAATCTATCTCCTCCTCTTTTGTAACTTCTATCTCATACTCTCTTTTTGTTAATAAACCTGTTGATATTGTTGATATAACAGATAATGGCTGTCTCCATTGATGAGCTATATTTTCTAACATCTCACCCATTGCTGCCATTTTTGATTGTTGAACTAGAATTGTCTCTTTCTCTTTTAGCTTTGCTTCTGTTGCTTTTTGTAAAGTTATATCTGTAAATGATGCTACATAATATATGATTTCGTTATTATCATCAACTACAACTTGAATTGTAAGATACTCTTTTAATATTTTTCCATCTTTATGACGATTGTTTATCTCACCACTCCAAAAATGGTTCTTTTCTAAAGAGTTATGCATATTTTTATAAAAAAGTTCATCTTGTATACCTGATTTTAGTATAGCAGGTGTCTGACCAATTGCTTCTTCTTGTTTATATCCAGTAATATTAGTAAACGCTTTATTTACTTGTAATATTTTCATATCTTTATCTGTAATGGTCATACCATTTTGAGTTTCAAATGCAACTGCTGCAATTTTTAATGCCTCATGAGAACTCTTAATTCTCTCAAGCATTGTATTTACCTCTTCATATAGTTTCCCATATTCATTATTTTGTTTTGTATAAACTCTCTTACTCAATGTCTCTATTTCATCAATTTTTTCTAAAAACTTTACTAGTTTTAAAATTGGTTGCGTAAATCTTTTTGCATAAAATATTGCTAAGATATATGATAATATAAACATAAAAGATAATATAAATAAAAGCATCTTTATATTTTTTTTAATAACGTTCCAAATTGTCTCAATTTTAATATTTAATTGAACATAACCTAAGTGTGTATCTTGATATGAGGCATTTATATAAAGCCTAATATTATTCTCAATTACTACTGATTCTCTTTTTGATTTTTCTGGCAAGGTATCAACAATAAAACTTTTATCCTCTTTGTTGTATTGAAATATTGCTTTTGTATCAAGCTTATATAATACCATTGTATTTAAATCAGAAAAAGATTTAAGTTTTGATGATATATCAGCTGCTGCTGATACTTCATTTAATAAAACAAGTTTTGCTATATCTTGACTAAGCACAAGTCCCACTGTTTTTGCCAAATTCAATGATCTATTTTGTTGATTGTCCATATACCAATATACAAAACTACCATAACCAATAAAACTTGTTAATATTGCTACTAATAAAATAATCCCAATAAGTCTTTTTTTTATTGAACCTTTATATTTCATACTAAATGTTTATTCTTTAGATGGATTATAAATAGGCATTGAATTATCACTTCCCCACTCTTTCCATGAACCATCGTAAATTGAAGCATTAAATCCAAGCTTTGTTAATACAATATAATTTAATGCAGCCTCAGCACCACCTTGACAATAAAGTATTATCTCTTTATCTTTTGGCAAATCTTTATATACTTTTTCTAACTCTTTAAAGTCTTTCATTTTACTTCCATCATCTGTAACTTGAAAGTTATTTGTGCATGCATAGTTTTTTGCTGTTGGTATATGTCCATATCTTTTAGTTATAGATTTTTTACCTTGATAGTGTGCATTAGCTCTACCATCTATAATTGTTTTTTTACCAATTGATAAAAGTGTACTAAGCTTTGTTTGTATTTGTGAATTATTGATTCTAGGGATAAACTCTTTTACTTTAACAATAGTATCATTTGTAGTTGTTTCTAAATTTTCTATTAAATGCTTTCCATATGAATATTGTAAAATACCAACATTTTCATGTCCTAAAACTTCTAAAATCCAATATAATCTTGCTGCCCAAAAAAACTCACCATTGTCATAAGCAACAACCAAACTGTCTTTATCAATTCCAGCATTACTAAAAAGATCTTTTAGAAAATCTAATTTAGGCATCATCCATGTTTTTGCATCAAAAAGATTTTTAAGACCTGGTAAATTAACAGCCCCTTTAATATGGCCTTTTTTATAATCCCCATACTCTCTAATATCTAATATAACTAATCGTTTATTATTAATATTCTCTTTTAGCCAAGAAATAGGAACTACATTTGGTAACTCTTTTTTTGTTTTATCCACAGCACCAAAAAGATAAGCCGAAAAGAAAATTGATAAAAATATAATTTTGATATAAATCACTAAAACTCCTTTAATTTAAAGAAAATAATTATATCATAAATTTAAGCAACTGTAAAGTAATATAATTTTTTAAATTGAAACAATTTAGCAATGTGTAATAATAGAATAAATATTATAGTTCAAAACTATTTTAATGATTATGTAGCCATAGGTTCAATATTTTCCTTAGTAATACCCTTCTCTTTTTTCTTAAATCCTGCACCTTTTTTTGTTTTTGCTTCAAGACCTAACATATCTACAATGTCGCGATAATCTACGTCATTAGAGTTCATATTTGCAAAGCAAGTTACTATTACAGCAATTGTATTTGGAACTTCACCCTTTTTTTTATATGCTTGTATATTTTTTTCACTTACTTTTATAAGTTTACTAAATTTTGGTAATGTTATATCAGCATCAAGTAAATATTTTTTAAAATCTATAAATGTCATAACTTCTCCTTTTTTAGTATAATTTTTTATTTATTATATCAAATAATTCTTATTTTACTTGACAATTAGAAATAAAAACTATACAATAGTTATAATTTATTACTAAACAGTAGTAATAATAGTAAAAAACAATAAAAAACTAAGGAGTCCTCAATGGCAAAAGTATTAAAGAAAAAAGCGGTAAAAAAAGTAGTAAGTAAAGTTGTTGGTAAAAAGAAAGTAGCAAAAGTTACTAAAAAAGTTATGAAGAAAAAACCTACAACTAAAAAAGCAGCTAAAAAAGCAGCTAAAAAAGCTTAATATTTTAAATTATAAAATAGAACTCTCTATTTTATAATTTAAATAAAAAAAGGGGATAGAAACTAATCTATCCCCTTTTTAAATTAATTATAAGTTAAATTATAATTATTTAGCAGCTATTGCAGCTTTTGCGCTTGCAACAACTACTTGGAATGATGCATAATCATTCATAGCCATATCAGCTAAAATTTTTCTATCTAATGTAATACCAGCTAATGTAAGACCATTAATAAATCTTGAATAACTAATATCATTTAATCTACAAGCTGCATTGATTCTAACAATCCATAACTTTCTGAAATCTCTTTTCTTTTGTCTTCTATCTCTGTATGCATATACTAATGCGTGCTCAACAGCTTCTTTAGCTTTTCTAAAGTGTTTTCTTCTACCTGAATAGAACCCTTTAGCCATTTTAAGAATTTTTTTGTGTCTTGCTCTTCTAATTGTACCAGTTTTTACTCTTGGCATATTTTTTCCTTTTCTTTACCATAATACTTTTGTATATAGGTGTCTGTATTTAAAATACTGAACTTATCCGAATTAAATCGGAGGGACTGTTTCGTAAGTTTAAAAGACTAGATAACCTTATTTAAGGTTAAGCATTCTTTTAACTCTTGTAGCATCTGCATCACATACTGTTTGCGGACCTCTAAGATTTACTTTTCTTTTTTGGCTCATTTTAGTAAGAATGTGACTTCTGAAAGCACTTCCTCTTTTAATTTGACCATTTTTCTTCACTTTAAATCTCTTTAAAGCTCCAGAATTAGATTTCATTTTTGGCATTGTTAGGCTCCTTTGTAAATTTTTAATTAAATTTTGGACATAAAAAAATCCACGAACTTAAATTAAGTTGTGGATTATATCTTAAATTTGCTTTAAATAATTTTAAACAGATTTATATTTAGTGTTTCTCTTTCTTTAAAGGTACAACTAGCATATTTACATATCTACCTTCAAGTTTAGGGTTATTCTCTTTTGATGCAATATCTTCAACCATTGGCCAAACTCTTGTAAGAACTTCAGCACCTGCAGCTGGATTTGCCATCTCTCTACCTCTTAAGAATACTCTAAATTTAACATGATTACCTTTTTCGATAAACTCTCTTGCATGTTTAACTTTATAATCAATATCATTTTGAGCAATTTTAACAGAAAGTTTAATCTCTTTAGTTACGATAACTTTTTGATTTTTTCTTGCCTCTTTTTTCTTTTTCTCTTGCTCATATTTAAACTTACCATAGTTCATAATTTTTACAACTGGTGGCTTAGCACTTGGTGCAATACAAACTAAATCTAATCCAGCTTCTTCAGCAGCAGCATTTGCTTCTCTAGAACTAATAATTCCAAGAGTTCCATCTTCTGTATTACATCTAACTTCTTTAAATCTAATATCGTCATTTAATAGCGTGTCATCTTGTTTCTTTTTATTGTCTTTAAAACTCAAATTTTATCTCCTGCTTGGTTTTGGTTTAACATATCTAAAAATTCTTCCTTAGACATCTCACTTCTCTCTCTTTTTCTTCTATCTCTTAATGCAACTTTAGAGTTAGCAACCTCATCATCACCAACAACAACTATCATAGGTACTCGTTGTTTTTCAGCAATTCTGATACGCTTGTTTAAACTCTCATTTTGACTAAATACTTCGCTATCTATCTCTAATAGTTGTAACTCTTTAGCTAATTCTAAAGCATACTCATTATGTGCATCGGCAATAGGAACAATAATAACTCCAGTTGGTGCAATACTCATTGGAAACTCACCAGCAAAATGCTCAGTCATAATACCAATAAATCTTTCAAAAGAACCAAGAATAGCTCTATGAATCATAACTGGTCTCTCTCTATTATCATCAGATGTTGTATAGTTAATATCAAATCTTTCAGGTAGATTCATATCTACTTGAATTGTACCACACTGCCATTTTCTTCCAATAGCATCAGTGATTTTAATATCAATCTTTGGACCATAAAATGCTCCACCACCTTCATCAATACCATAAGCGTAACCATTTTCATCTAAAGCATCCATAATACCTTTAGTTGTTGATTCCCAAAAAGCATCATCACCAATAGCTTTTTTAGGTTTAGTAGATACTTCCATGTCATATTCAAATCCAAAGAAAGACATTAAACTCTCAACAAATTCAATAACTTCAATAATTACAGATTTAACTTGCTCTTGTGTACAAAAGATATGTGCATCATCTTGAGTAAACTCTCTTACTCTAAATAATCCATGCATAGCACCACTTAACTCATGTCTATGAACTACACCATATTCAAAGAATTTCATTGGTAAATCTTTATAAGATACTAAATCATTTTTAAATATCTCTATGTGACCCACACAGTTCATAGGTTTTAGTCCATATTCCATATCATCAATAGTAGTAAAATACATATTTTCTTTATAGTTAGCATAGTGTCCAGATTTTACCCAAGCTTCTGCTTTAAGTATCTCAGGAGCTCTAACAGGCTGATAACCTCTTACTCTATGTGCTTTATATAGAAGTTGCTCTAGTTTACCTCTAAGACGTGCGCCTGCAGGTAACCATAAAGGAAGTCCTGCACCAACATCATCACTAAAAGTAAATAGTTTAAGATCAGTACCTAATCTTCTATGGTCTCTTTTTTTAGCCTCTTCAAGCATTGTTGTATATGCTTTTAGTTCAGCTTTATCAAAAAATGAGATACCATAAATTCTAGTAATCATCTCATTTGATTCATCACCACCAAGATAAGCACCAGCTACTCTAATAAGTTTAAAATTTCTTATCATTCTAGTATTTGGAACATGTGGTCCTCTACATAAATCTTCAAAGTCACCTTGAGTATATATAGTTAAAGTATCATCAGTGATATTTTTAAGAACCATTTGCTTTAAAGGATCATCTCTAAACTTCTCTTCTATTGTAGATCTTTTCACTTCACTTCTAGTAATTGGCATTTTTTTGTTTGCCAAAGCTTTCATCTGTTTTTCAATAATAGCTAAGTCATCATCGTTTAGTTGTTTATTTAGTTTGAAGTCATAATAAAACCCCTCTTCAACAACAGGTCCCACAAAAAATTGTGCTTCTGGATGTAACTCCTTAATAGCCTGTGCCATTAAATGTGCAGTTGAATGTCTTAAAATTTCTAAAGCTTCTGGTGAGCTATCTGCTTTTATTTGTTCTGATTCATCTGCTTCAATATTTAAAGATTTAGCAGTTTGAAGGTCATAAATTTGACCGTCTTTATTTATACCTATGTAGTCCAATAAGGTCCTTTTCTTATAATGTTTTTTTTAATTTAATATATTTTATCAAACTTGAACTTAAATAATAACTTAAACCACCAATATATAATATTTTAGTCAAGATTTATTATTTGCTATTCTTTGCTTTTATTGATGAAAAAAGATTATTTACATCATCTGAACTAAGGTTCTTTTTAAAGAATTTATTCCATTTTGTATTATTTGCTTTTTTTATAATTTTATATTTAAATTGATTTTTGTATTTATATATTCTTGCTATATCTTTAGTATAGTCTAAAATAATAGGGTCACTATTTTCTTTATGAAAATATGCTAAAGATATATGTTCTGAATATTTTTTCCCTTTAACTTTTATATGAGTATTTTTTTTAATAAGTTTTAACTTATCTTTATTAACCCCGAGTTTGATTAAAAATAGTGCTTTAATCATAGCAAACTCTTCAGTATCTCCATATCCAGTTCCAAAAAATTCTAATGGTGTAGACCAATAATTATCTTTTTTCCAATGTTTTCTATCTGTTATAAAGTGTACTTTATTAACTAGTTCATTTACTTTATTAAGCTGTGTTGACAACTTCTTATTTTTTAACTTTTCAATATGTACATTGTAATACTTTAATTTTAAAATAGATCTATTTCCATACCTTTTTGTAAATATTTCTAGCTTCTCTTTTGGTATAGATAATAACTTTGATTTTGACTTTTTAGCCTTATTCTCTTTTAGTTTAAAATTCTTAATATTTAAAAACTTTGCAATTTTTTTAATATCTTTAAAACCTTTTTTAGTGATTATTACGGTATCTACACCATAAACACCTAAGTTATCATCTAAGAAGTTATATGTTTTTTTAGTTAATGTTAAATCTTTAATATGTTTATTGTTGTTTAATATATATTCTCTACCTATTAGTTTTATATTTTTATTTTTAACAACTAAACTTGCAGGAGATTTTGATGTGTAAAAAACAACATCAACTTTTTTTTGTTTTAATAATTTTAATCCATCTTTAATAGATGTATCAATAATTTTTTTAAATGCAATATTATGTCTATTTTCTATAAATGTAGCTGTTACTGTACTTCCACTTTGTTTTCCACCACTTACCATAATAGTATCATCTAAATCACTTATTAACTCTATTGGTGAATCTTTACGTACTATTACATGTACTGTTTCTGTATATAGTTTTCCAATTATATCAACTAAATCATCAGAAGTTTTACCACTTGTGTTATAAAATATATCAAGCATCTCTAATGCATCTGATTGAACCAATGCTATATCAGCTTTACCAGCAGCAACAAGTAACATATTTTCAACAGAACCTGCTGTATTTATAACTTTTGCTTTACCTTTGAAAACTTCTTTATTTAGTTTCTTTCCAACTTTGTAATAGTTACCATTCTTACTTCCTGTTGCAATTGTAATACCATACATTTGTACTGAAAAGATTATTAAAATAATAAAAGTTAGTAGTTTTTTCATATCTAATCCTAAATCTCAAAAACAATAACAGTCATATCATCATTTCTATCATTATTTTCAATCATTGATTCATATTTATCCATCTCATCTATAAAAATCTCTTTTAAATCTATCATTGGTTTAGTATGATTATCTTTAATAATATTTCCAAATCTTTTTTTACCAAATGGAAAATCTTTTTCTCCACCATTTTGGTCAAGATACCCATCAGTTGTACAGTAAAATTTCATACCCTCTTTTACTTCTAATATAGTTTCTTTATATTCATAGTCCATAGCACATTTTTTATATCCTACGGAGTATCTATTTCCTTTTACAGTATTAAAACTTCCATCTATGTCTACATAAAACAATGGTGTTTCTGCACCAGCGAATTTTAAAATTTTATCTTTTTTATTATAGTAGATAATTCCACCATCCCATCCTGCATTTGATTTTGAATCTTTTGTTTCTTGTTTTAAAAGCACTTTCATTGTTTGATTGAAATAACTCATTATCCAAGCAGGAGATACTTCCATAGTAGGGTCATCTTTTATTTTTGTTATTATTTCTCGTTCAACTGCTTTTACAATCATAGTTACAAAAGCACCTGGTACACCATGCCCTGTACAATCTATAAAGAAAAGTAAACATTCATCTTTATCTCTTAGTTCACTAAATAACCATATATCTCCACCAACTGTATCTTTTGGCATCCAATGTACAAAATAATCTGGAAAATAATTAGCCATCAAATTCTCATCAGGTAATAGTGCCCCTTGTATCATAGATGCATATTCTATAGATTCTCTTGTATGCTTATGTATTGCTCTTACTTCATTTTCCATATCTTTTTGTTTTGTTATATCAACAGTCATACCAATATAACACTCTTCATCATTATATGTAATAGGAGTAACAGAAAGTAAACCTATAAACTCTTTTCCAGTATTTGTAGTGATATGCTCCTCTAAAGCATCTACCCGTCCTGTTTGAGTGATTTGTTTTATTATCTCTTGGGGTCCATTTGTTAATGTATATATTTTATCAAGTTGGGAATCTATTATATCTTCTTGTGTTGTTTCATATAAGTCTTGTGCAAATCTATTTGCATATACTATAGTTCTTTTCTCTTTTGATGTTATCAATACTGGTAATAAAATATTTGCTAAAATCTGCTCTACATTCTCTTTTTCTAATGCTAATTGGGAAGTTCTTATCTCTACTTTAGATTCTAGTGTTCTATGAGATTCTTCTATAGCATTTGACATACTAACTAATGAATTTGATAAACTTGAAATCTCTATCATAAATGACTCTACAGGCTTTATATCTTCAAATCTACCCTCTTCTATTTTTTTATTTTCATTTTGTAACTCTAAAATTGGTTTTACTATTAACTTTATCATATAAAAGATTATTGGCATTACTATTATAAATAGTGTAAACAATGTAATTGCTAATGTTTCATATATTTTATCTTTATAAGGTTGTAAAATTGGTTCTATAGGTGAAAGAATAGTTAAATAATCTTTTGATTTAAAATCAGATTTTAGTTGTGTTGTATATTTTAAGTACTCAACTCCATGTATAGTTACAATCTTTTGTTCCTCTAAATCTAAAACTTTTCCATTTTTAATAAACTCATCAGGATACTGCTCATTTATATTTTTAACTTTTTTATTTGATATTTCATCAAATTGTCCTATTAGTTTACCATCATCTTTAAAGATAAAGGAAGCACTACCTTTCACAAGGTTTTGAGTAGATAAAAGTTCACTAAGACTACTTAATGTTATATCTAAAGATAATACTGTACTATTTTTTGAAGATATATTCTGAGCATATGTTACACCTGGTTCTTGCAACGAAGAAAAAATATAAGGATTTGTTTTAATAATTAGGTTTGTGTTAGTTGCATCTTTATACCAAGGTCTTTTTGTAGGTTGGTACTTCGTTGGTAGTGTAACTGTTGATATTGTATTAAAATTTGCATCTACGAATTGTTTATAAGAAATATATTTACCATCTCTTAAAATATTTTTCTTTATTAGCCACCTAGCATCTTGTGGAGCTTTTTGTGCTTCTCTCATTTTTTTAGATAAGTTTAAATTGTAAATTATATAAAAGTTATCATTTTTAAATCCTAAGTATATCCCATATACATAATTTGCATTACTAATATACTCTGTTATAACTGGTAATAATGTATGAGGTTGTGATATATCAGGTAAGTTATCAGAGTTTTTTATCTTTTGTACTAAACTAACAAACCCAACACTTTGTGTATCATATGTTTGAATTTGGTTTATAACTTTATCTGAAATTCTATCAAATATCTTTTGTGTTGTAAGAATAGCAAATTCATTACTTGATTTATATTGAAAAAACATCATAGTTCCAACAATAAAAAAAACAATAAAACTAAATAAAACGACTATAGAAGTTTTAATTTTAAGAGAAAATTTTGACACAAAAACCACCTTTAAGTTTAAATAGCGGCTATTATATCTAAACCATTATATAAAAGTCTCTTTTACGTCCTCAAATACTTTTGACTCACAAAATATATCTATTTTAGCATCTGGTATAGTATCTAAAACAATAACTAATGATAGGTCATAAAAGTTATTTTTTACTATATTTTGTCTTATTTTAAACTCTTCGCTAAAGGATAAAGGCTTATATACTAACTCTAATACATTATTATAGTTTGTATTACTAATTTTATTAAAATAGTCTAGAGAAATTATTTTAACTTCATCTCTATTTAGATAATTGATATTATCAATCTCTTTTTCTATTCTTCCAGATGTTTTTTTATTTTTTAGAGTGGAATAACATAAAAAGTAAGATGATACAAGCTCTTTTTTTATAACAATCTTTCCACTTAAGAGTCTATAATTTAAAAATCTTTGTTTGATTATATTACAAGTTTCTACTTTATCTCTTTTTTTATAAAGTTCAAGCCTCTCCTCTATAGATTCAGGTTGTATTTGCTGACCAATAGGAGATATTAATTCATCTGTTAATTTATCTTGTGATTCTCGTTGAGCATTAAGCCCAAACATACAACCACAATAATTTTGACGATACAAGTTATTCTTTTTTACCTCTTTACCTTGAAGTTCAATCCCATTTCCACTTCTATAATCTTTAAATATAAATTCACAAGTATATTTTGATTCTAATGATTTTCCTATTATTTCTAATTTATCTTGTGATTTTTTAGGACTTATTAAAAGAGTAGTTGTAAACTTATCATGACCTAATTCTATTGCTTTTTGAACACTTACATCTAATCTTCTATCAAAACAAACTGTACATCTATCACCTTTTTCAGGCTCATTTTCTAAACCTTTTACAATTTTTAGCCAAGATTCTAAATCATACTCGCCTTCTATTAGTTCTATTCCTAACTTATCACAACTATATTGGACATCTAAAAGTCTTAATCTATATTCACTATACGGGTGGATGTTAGGGTCATAAAAAAAACCAACAAGTTTTTCTTCTGGATACTCTTCTTGTATTTTTTGCAAAAAATAGTGTGAATCTACACTACAACAAATATGTACTAACATTTTATACCTTTTATAAATACCACTTCAAATTCTAAATAACTCTTGTCATAGTTTTTATAAAGATATTTTGCATTTTTAAATGATAGATTATTTGTCTCTCCACTTACTCCAGAGTTTTTTATATATGAAAAAAGCTCTTTTTTTGTTTCAAATTCCAATTTATATTCAAGCACCTCAAATGTAGAGTCATAAAACTTAGAAAAAATATCTTTAATAGCTTGAAGTTCTAAAATTGGAGATTTACTATTTGTAAGCTCAAATATTGTTTTAAATGTATTTGAGGTAAATAAAACCATATTTATTTCGTTTGATATTTGCGCTAATGCATTTACTATTTTTGATAAATCTTTTGACCATTGTAATGCTGATGAAGATAAAACTAAATCATATTGTTCATCTTTTATATTTTTAAAAAACTCATCATTATCAAAGTTTAAACAAAAAATATCTAGTTTTTTATTAGTCGGATGTATATCACACATCTCTTGCGAAAAATCTATAGCCTTATAATAATCAAAATCAAAATCGATATTTTTAAATATTTGTCCAGATCCACAACCTAATTCTAATATTCGTTTTGGTTCGTTTTTAATCTCTCTTACTAATGCTTTTGATACAATTTGTTGAATTATATTATTCTTGTTATATTGCGATGCAAATTTTGAAAATTGGTTTTTTATTGCTAGTTCTCGTGTCATTAGATGAAGTTTAACTCTTTTTAAATAAATATTAGATAAAATGCCACTTATTTTAAGATTTCAAGGGTAGATATGACATCAACATTATTAATAGTACAATTTGTTTTAGCAATTTTAATTACTATTACAGTATTACTTCAAAAAAGTTCAAGTATGGGACTTGGTGCTTACAGCGGAAGCAACGAATCAATGTTTGGAGCAAAAGGTCCAGCTAATTTTTTAACAAAATTAACATTTTTATTCGGTTTCTTGTTTGTTTTAAACACATTATACTTAGGGTATACATATAACCAAGAGAAACAAAGCAGTGTTGTAGACAATGTAGAGATGAACTCTTTAATACCTCAAGCACCAGTTTTACCTGTTGCTCCAACAGCACCAGCAGCTCCAGCAGTACCTTCTAAATAGTTAGTTACTATAATTAAATGAGATACCTATTTTTTATAATTATCTCATTTTCTTATATCTTTGCTAATGCACATATTTTTGTGTATCATAGATTTGCAGATGATAGATACCAAAGTGCTAATACTACAATCAAAGAACTAACAAGACAGTTTGAATATTTCAAAACACATAACTATAAAGTTGTACCACTAAATGATATTTTAGATAAGCTTTCAAAAAATGAAGAGGTTCCCTCAAACTGGATAGCTTTAACTATTGATGATGCTTATAAAAGCTTTTATACAGATGGATTAGAGATATTTAAAAAATATAACTATCCATTTAGTTTATATGTTTATGTTGAAGCAACAAACAAAAAATACGGTGATTTTATGACTTGGGAGCAGATAAAAGAGGCAAGTAACTATGGAACAATTGGTTTACACTCTTATTCTCATCCACGGCTTCAAAACTTATCACCAGAATTAATAGTTAAAGATACTAAAAAAGCTTATGACATTTTTGTTAAAAATTTAAATATCAAACCTCAAACATATGCTTATCCATACGGTGAATATACTAAAGCAGTAACAAATACATTAAGTAAAAATTTCAATTTTAAAGCTATTTTAAACCAAAGTACAGGCTCTATAAATGAAACAACAAAACTTAATGATATACCAAGAATAGCACTTGTAGGTGATGTTAATATAGAGCATAAGTTAAGATATAAGAGTTTTAATGTAGAATGGTACGAACCAAAAATATTCCCAAAAGATGGTGTACTAAAAAGAGTTCATGCAAAAGTAGATAAAAAAATAAAAAATCTTAAACTTTACATTACTAGCGAAGGTTGGAGAGATGTAAAAGTTAAAGATGGAATAGTAGATGTTCCATTAAATATATATTTAAAAAGAACAAGAACAAGAGTTATGTTAGGAACAGATGTATTTACTATCTCAAATAATATAATAAATAAAGTTAAAAAACAAAAAGGAAAAAACAATGTTAAATGAAATTTACGATGACACAAAGTTAAATATGGATGAGTCTTTAGATGCTTTAAAAAGAAACTATATGACACTTAGAACTGGTAAAGTATTACCAAGTATTTTAGATAATATTACAATTGATTATTATGGAACACAAACAGGATTATCTCAAGTTGCAAGTATCACTACTCCTGATGCGACTACTATTAATATCTCTCCATGGGAAAAGAATTTAGTAGCTGATATTGAAAAAGCTATAAGTGCTGCAAATATTGGTGTAAACCCAAATAACAATGGTGAAGCTGTACAATTATTTTTTCCTCCAATGACAAAAGATCAAAGAATCGAGTCTGTAAAAGGCGCTAAAATTATGACAGATAATGCTAAAGTTGCAATTAGAAATATTAGAAAAAATGCAAATGATAAAGTAAAAAAACTTGAAAAAGATAAAGAGCTTACTAAAGATGAAAGTAAAGCAGGACAAGATGAAATCCAAAAAATCACTGATACTTATGTAGTAAAAGCTGATGCTTCTTACAAAGCAAAAGATGCTGAAATCATGAAAATATAGGTTGATGGTATGAATGTAGAACAAATATATAAAGATTCATCAGCGTTATTAGAAGGTCACTTTAAACTAAGTAGTGGTAACCACTCACAGTTTTATTTACAAAGTGCAAAAGTTTTAGAAGACCCTAAAACTGCAAAACTGTTAGCCGAAGAATTAGCAAAACAGATAAAGGCAAGTGGTATTCAAGTTGATGCTGTTTGTTCACCAGCACTGGGTGGTCTAATAGCTGGATTTGCATTAGCAACTGCGCTTAATGTAAGATTTATTTTTGCAGAAAGAGTTGATGGTGTTATGTCTATTAGAAGAGGTTTTGAAGTGCAAAAAGGGGAGAAGTATGTTATCTGTGAAGATATTATTACTACTGCTGGTTCTGCCTTAGAAGCTGCTGCTCAAGTTGAAAAAGATGGTGGAGAGATAGTTGCATTTGCTGCTTTAGCAAATAGAGGTTTCTGCCAAAGAGAAGGTAGTAATATAGAAGCTAACGATAAATGTAAACTTCCAAAAGGTACAAAACTTTTTGCACTTGATGATTTTACATTTGAGATGTATGAGCCTGATAATTGTCCATTATGTAAAGATGGTTCAATTGCATACAAACCAGGAAGCCGTGGTAACTAATAAATTATGGCGAGATGGAGAGATGCAAAAAAAGGTAAAGTAGCACCTAAAGAAGAAAAAAAAGTTCACACAGATAATACTTACTTAATAAGTGCATCTCCACTTTTTAGATTTAAAGCCTTTGTAACTGATATGTTTATGATTATGATGCCCATTATGTATCTTACAACTTATGTTATTATGGATGGTGCTGACTCATTTAAGGGTAGTGAATCTGCTAGATGGATTACTATGGCTATTTATGGTGTTATCACTGTTATATTTTGGGTAAGAACAGGTCAAACTCCAGGATTCAAAGCTTATGATTTAAGACTTGTTGATGATAAGACAAGAAAGCCTGTTGGATATGGACTGGCTATCGCTAGATATATGATGTTTATATTTAGTGCGGTTTCAATTATCGGTATACTATTACCATTTTTTAGAAAAGATAAAAAAACACTTCAAGATGTACTTATGCAAACATCTGTAGTAAGAATATCATAATAACTCAATACAATAAAATGTTATTTTTTAAACTTTCTGCATTTTATTTTTTCTATTTTGCAGCAGTTGGAGTATATGTTATATTCTTACCAAAAGTCTTAAGCGATATTGGGTATAGTTCAACTGATATTGGTATCGTTTTAGCACTTGCTCCTCTTATGAGGTTTCTTACACCATTTTTATTTCTCAAACATATAGAACTAGATCAATCATTATTTAAATCAATACTTCTATTATCAGTAATATCATCATCTTTATTTTATGTAACCATAAATGATTTTTATCTATTTATGATAAACAACGCTATATTAGGTGTTTGTCTTAGTTTACTACTTCCGTATATAGAACTAATAGCTATAAAAGAGCTAAAAAATAGCTATGGTAAGTCTAGACTATACGGTTCGATTGGGTTTATGCTTGTTGGTTTGGTTCTTGCTAAATTTTTAAGTGTACCAGAGATTGCACTTCACTACTATTTAATTGCTACAATTTTTACAGCAGTATTTGCATTTAGTTTACTCCAATATGATGATGAACCACATAACGAAAATCAAGAAACAGAAAAATTCTCTTTATTAAAATACTGGCCATTTTGGTTAAGCTTATTTATGATGCAAGTTAGTTTTGGAGGTTTTTATAACTTCTTTACTATATACGAATCATCATATGGAATAAGCTTAGAAATCATTAGTTATTTATGGGCATTTGGTGTAATATGTGAAATTGCAATGCTTTATTATCAAGCACCATTACTGCAAAATAATCTTCTAAATATTATAAAATTTTCTATTTTAATAACAGCCATTAGATGGTTTTTATTATATCTCTACCCTGAATCTATAACTATATCATTTTTAACACAAAGTATACATGCTTTTAGTTTTGGTCTTTACCATACAGCAGTTGTACTATATCTATACAAACTATACTCTAACAAAAAACTTGCACAACAATTTATGCTAGGTGTTGCATATGGTTTAGGTGGATTTGCTGGTGCTATTATTTCAGGTTGGATATATGGTGAGTATCTATTTTTATTCTCATCAATTTTTGCATTTATAGCATTTGTAAGTATATCAAAATTTAATATATCTAAATAACTAATCTACTAAATACTAAATCTACTTCTATAACTTTTTTATAGTAAAATATAAAAGCTTATTTTATATTTCTTAGATGATAATATGATATAATCATTATATATATTATTATGAGGTTTATTTAGTGATACATAATAAGTTAGAAAATACAAAAAGATTTTTAATTCCAATACTTGCACTGGTGGTAACATCCATCATTACAGTAACATCTATAAATACATATATAAATATAAATATGTTTAAAAAACACATAAGTAAAGATATATCAAAATACAAAGAAGAATATTTACAAAAAAATAAAAATGATGTATATAAAAAAGTTCATTTAGTAAATAATTCTATAAAATTTCAAACAACAAAAATTGAAATAAAATTAAAAAATTCATTAAATGAAAAAATAAAAATAGCATATAATATTGCCAATGATATTTATACTAGAGATAAAAATAAATATACAAATGAAGAGATTAAAGAAAAAATTGTTAAACATCTAAGTATTATTAAATTTAATGAAGGAAGAGGTTATTATTATATAATTGATAATAATACTAATATAATGCTATACAATCCAATTAAAAAATTTCATGGTAAAGATGTAACTAATGCAAAAGACAGTAGAGGAACAATGCTATTGAGTGAGCATAAAAAAGTTTTAAAAAATAAAAAAGTTGGAATATTAAAGCAATACTTATATAAACCTAATGAAGCAAATAAAGAATATCTAAAAATGAACTATATTACTATATTTGAGCCATTAAATATTATTATAGGAACTGGTGAATATCTTGATGTAATACAAAATAAAATACAAGATTTTGTAATAGAAAGATTCTCAAATCTAGAAAAAAATAAAGACAAATATCTATTCTTTTATAAATTACATGATATAAATGGTGGAGATGATTTTGCAACTATGATATTAAATCAAAATAGACCTGACTTAATAGGTAAAAAAATAAGTGATAACTATAAAGATATAAAAGGAAATAAATTTAGAAAAGAGTTTTTAAAAGGTTTAAGAGACAAAGGTGAGGTTTATACTAAATATTGGTATAAAAAACCAAAGCACAAAAATCCTAAGGCTAAAATGTCATATTTTTATCTAAATAAAGATTGGAATTGGATAATTGCTAGTGGGTTTTATTTTGATGATTTAGAGCAACATATTCTAGAAAAGGAGAATTCTCTTACTAAATATACAAATACTATTATAAAAGACACAATTATTACTATTGTTATCTTATCTCTTATTGTCATAATTATTTCTGTTTTTATTGCACTTAAAATTGACAGAACTATTAAAGGCTATACAGAACAATTAGTAGAAAATAAACTTCAATTAGAACACTCACAAAAAGTTGCAAAGTTGGGTTCTTGGAATTTAGACTTAACCACTTATAAGCTAAAATGGTCGGATGAGATATATAATATATTCAAAATAGATAAGGACAAATTTAAACCAAGTTATGAATCATTTTTAGATGCTATACACCCTGATGATAAAGAAATGGTAAGTAAAGCTTACTCTAAATCTTTAGAAGATAAAAAACCATACAGTATAATACATAGACTACTTATGAAAGATGGAACTACAAAATGGGTAGAAGAAAAGTGTGAAACAACTTTTGATAAAGATGGAAATCCACTTATTTCATATGGTACAGTTCAGGATATAACTAAAGAGTATATTCTCAGACAAAATCAATTAACTCAAGAGAAATTGATACTAGAACAAACTAAAAATGCACAAATGGGTGAGATGATAGGAAATATTGCTCATCAATGGAGACAACCACTATCTGTAATATCAACAGCAGCAACAGGTATGAAGATACAAAAAGAATATGGATTACTTAGCGATGAAGAATTTGATGAACTTTGTGATGGAATAAATGAAAATGCACAATTTTTATCAAATACAATAGATACTTTTAGAGATTATATTAAAGAAAAAAAAGAGCTAAAAGAGGTAGTTTTACAAGATAGAATCAATTATGCTATAAATATTATTGAATCTACAATTAAAAATAGTCATATTAAACTTATTAATAACGTTAATAATATTGAACCTATAAAAATAACATTAGTTGTAGGGGAACTATCACAAGTAATTATAAATTTATTCAATAATGCAAAAGATGCTTTACTACAAAATAATATTGATAATAAAGTTATAAAAATAGATTTAGTTAAAAAAGACAATAAAGCAATCATAACTATTGAAGATAATGGTGGCGGAATACCTAATAATATAATATCTAAAATATTTGACCCGTATTTTACAACTAAGCATAAGTCCCAAGGAACAGGACTTGGACTTCATATGAGTAGAGATATAATTGAACAACAATTAAATGGTAAACTGTATGCTAAAAATAGTAATGATGGTGCTGTTTTTACGATTGAAATACCATTGGATACAAATAAAACTAAATAATCTACTCTTGACTATAATCAGGATGTGTAATCACAAAATAATGAAGCAGATAAGTTACATCTAAATTTGTATATTTAAATCTATTAACCAATTGATCTACTGTATCAGTTGGTTCAATTTTATCATGAATTCTTGATACAATTTTATCAATCTCTTTTTTTAAGGGTTCAATATTATATGTAAATACAAAATGTGGAAAAAAATCTTCCTCACGAGGTATTATAAAACTCCATCCATTTTTATAAAACTTGATTAGCAATAATATCTCTAAATCATTCCATCCTTTTTCATCATTAAGCTCTTCACGGTTTTTAAATTTATTATCATTTTCTTTATACTTATCAACAAATTTTGGTACTACTTCATAAAGTCTACTATCAGTAATATTTTCAATAAATTCTGGAAATTTAATATTTTTTGGGTCGGACTTATCATAAGTATATAATCTATTTTTTAATTTACTACTTCTAAACGCTTTTGAATTTCTCGCTATTAAGCACATGATAAATCCTTACGATTTATTTTATTATAACATGGCTTTAGAACTTTGAAATTTATTAAAAAAATTAAAATTATTCTATAAGCAGTGATATATAATATGAATTTGTATTTTAGAATGTTTTTTTATTAAGATTATTTATAAAAGTGGCAGAGAGTGGGGGAATGACTTCTGTCTGCCATTTCATTGGCTTCTTCCCTTAAAATGGGGCTTTTTACAATATTTTGTTGTTGTTTCAATGTTTCCAAAATGTTTCCAAAATTTTAAATTATTTTGCATTATACCTAATTTAACTGTTAAATCAAATCAAATTTTATTTAACAGTTAAATATAATTATTTTTAACTTCCAACCCCCCCCCCAACAAATTAAACTTTATTCAAAGTTTAATTTGTTCAATCATTTTATATAATTTATTAATATTTCTATTATTGCAATTATACAAATCAGACTTTACTTTGTTTTTCAAAGTCTGATTTGTTAAATATTTCATCTTTATTTCTATAATTTTTATTTTATCAATATGACTTAATCTAATCATTTAACACTCCTAAATATATTTTCTATTATAACCCCTTATTTATTTTTTTACTATGTGCTGTGATATAATTTAAAGGTCTCTTTTTTTGTCTTTTCCTATATATCACAATCTTTTAAATTTTCTCTGTTAAGAATAATAAACTTAATAATTTAACTGTTTAAAATCTTAATGTCATTAGTTTAAGTTTGATTGTTTTAAATGTATTGAACTTAAATAATTGAACTTTAACCATTGAAAACACAAACACGATCCACTTTAAAGTGGGTGTGTTTTTGATGGTGTTCTTTGAAAAGTTTGATTGTGGTCTTTGATAAGTTTGATACTGTCCTTTGGTAAAATAATTGAACTGTTAAGAACTTTTGTAAATGTCCAAGATTTTAAACAGTTCTATTATGTCCTTTGGAAGTTTGTTGTTCTGTGCCAAATCTCTAATTTGGTAACTTATAAAATTTAGGGGGCTTGTCCCCCCATGTAGAAATTTCTTGGAAATTTCCTTGAATTACTTAATCAGAATTGCATCCAAAAATATACAAAATATATAAAACCCCTTAAATAAGGTTTATATTTATGTATTATTTATTATTTCATTATGTAAAAAAAATACAATATGTAAAAATAATACATAAATAATCACACAATTTAAAGAAAATGTAAAGATTATACATAAATATATTTAACTGTTAAATTGGAATATTTGAATAAATTACACAATTTTTTTGTAATATAAATACTATTCTATTAATTTTTATTATAATAGTTTAAATTATTAAACTTTGGAGATAGTGGAGTGGTAACTTAAATTCAGACACTTTATTCTACAATCCTAAGCAACCATTTCCAATTGTAACATATTATTAATTTCTTCAAATCTACAAGGAGATAAATTTCCCAAATAGCCATGTGATC
>Ga0114922_10000316_pt1 | contig 46301 bp, 37 predicted proteins | sample AartaG_FD_100975 | JGI IMG/M metagenome (GOLD analysis project Ga0114922, IMG submission 100975) | Deep subsurface microbial communities from Aarhus Bay to uncover new lineages of life (NeLLi) - Aarhus_00045 metaG | ecosystem: Environmental > Aquatic > Marine > Oceanic > Sediment | place... | reverse complement strand
TACTGGTAACATACGATGACTCAAAACCATCGATATAAATCCTGCACGTCTTTGTACCGGCGTCCCAAACCGCGGCGACATGACGCCAACTGTCGGATGCCAATGAGCCTGCAGGTGTTGCAAAGTAAGCATTAGTAACAGAGTGGCCCGCCCAGAAATCAAGATACCTGGCCGAACCTGTTCCCTGTTTTCTCAGCACCCAGCCTATTGTGCCATCACCATCAGGAAATACGCCTATGATCATTCCCTTGCCGCTTTCTGACTCATCGTAAATCCACGCTGAAACCGTAAAGTCATCGGCCGGTAAATCATCCAATGCCGCCGGCGAGCCAAGATTAATATAATCACTCGCTCCGTCAAACGTTAAGGCCCCATCTATCTGGCCGGCTGTGTGCAGAATCGATGTATTTTGTTGGGCGATTCCATCATTACCATTACTACTGCTGTCTAATACCGTTATGTCTTGGGCATCATCATCCATGCGCCAATACCCAATGTAATCTACGGAGCCATACAATTCCTGAATTTCGTTTGATGTCAATGCCTTATTGAATATCTTCACATCATCAATCTTGCCGGCAAAGAATTGTATGCCGCCCATGTATGCCATTCGGCCTATCTCCTTGTCGTAAGACACATCTGAATTGTAGCTGCCCTCGCCGGAAGTACTGGAATCGTACGACGACTCAAAACCATCGATATAAATCTTGCATGTCTTGGCAGCGCCGTCCCAAACAGCAGCGACATGATGCCAGTTGTCGGATGCCAATGAACCTGCAGGTGTTGCAAAGTAAGCATTAGTGGTAGAGTGGCCCGCCCAGAAGTCAAGATACCTTGCTGCGCCTGTTCCCTGTTTTCTCAGTATCCAGCCCGCAGTGCCGTCGGGAAATGCGCCTATGATTGTTCCTTTACTTGTTGCCGATTCATCGTAAATCCACGCTGACACCGTAAAGTCTTCGGCCGGCAAATCAGTCAAGTCAGCAGGGGAGTATAGATTCACATAACCACAGACTCCATCAAAGACTAACGCTCCATTTCCATTAGAAAATACACATTGACTTGCTGTTCCGTGGTTGTCTCTACCACTAATATCAGGCACTGTAGGAAGTTCCTGGCCATCCATCGGCCAGTAGGCAGCCAACCCTGGCTCTCCTGTTAATGCGAGCCAACACCTGCAGAGAATAGCCAAATCGGAAGAGTCAACCATATAACTGTGGTCGCAATCACTTTTCTTGCACCAACCCGGTTCTGAACAAGTATCGTCCATCCAGTAAAATGCCAATATTGTGAAGTCTGCATAATCAATCCTGCCGTCATCATTCATATCCACGTCACACCCAAGCGGTGTGGCGCTCTCGCTTGTGGACCAGGCGGTCTCGTTCCGGTTAGCGCTTAGGTCTCTGGCTTTTGTGCGATAGGTGTACTGTGTGCTTGCAGTAAGACCTGAATCAGTATAGCTTGTACCTGATTGCCAGCCGCTGTCGTCACCGCTCGGATTGCCGCTGGTCTCGTCAAAGTAATACTCTACACCATTTGGATCCGTACCGGTCGTGGCAGTCATAGAGATGGAGTTCATCCCAGATGCGTACGGCTCTCTTAACCATGTCATGGGGTTGGGCGTAGGCGCTGTAACATCCTGATCCTGACAAAACTGCCATGAGAGCAGCGGATAAGTCATTTCCTCAATGCACATACGCCAGATATCTTCTGTTCCGTTGACCGATTCACCTACAAAGTCCCAGCCGTAATCAGTAAACGTGCTTTCCGTCTGCATCTGGGCCGTGGTCGTAGGCGTTCCGATGCCATTGTCAGGCCCACCAGTTTCCATATCCCAGCAGCAGTTGGTAATTGTGCCGACAACATTGTATCCGCACAGGCCACCGAGATAGGCATTACCGGTTATTAAACCTGTGGCATAGCAGTTGGTGATTGTGCCATAGTAGTTCCATCCGCACAGACCGCCGAGATACTCATCGCCGGTTACCAAGCTGGTGGCATAACAGTTGGTGATTGTGCTGGAATTGTATCCGCACAGGCCTCCGAAACGGTCAGAATTATCCCCGCCGGTAACCACTCCGGTGGCATAACAGTTGGTGATTGTGCTGGAATTGTATCCACACAGGCCGCCAAGATAGCCAGAATTATCCCTGCTGGTTATTGAACCTGTGGCATAGCAGTTGGTGATTGTGCCGTTAAGGTGATTGTATCCGCACAGGCCACCGTAGTATTTAGAATCATTCCCACCGCTTACTGAGCCTGTGGCATAACAGTTGGTGATTGTGCCTTCGTAGTCGCGTCCGCACAGGCCGCCGAGATACCAAGAGCTATCCCCACCGGTTATCGTGTCGGTGGCATAGCAGTTGGTGATTGTGCCGTTAACATTCCATCCGCACAGGCCACCGAGATAGACATAGCCGGTTATTGAGCCTGTGGCATAGCAGTTGGTGATTGTGCCTTCGTCGTCGCGTCCGCACAGGCCGCCGAGATACCAGGAGTCATCCCCACCGGTGATATTGATGTTTTCGACGCCGAGGTTTTTGACCTCCGCACTGGAGCCAGCAATCTTACCGAACAGGCCGAGAAAATCATTCCCCGCCCCTGCGGTATCGATGGTTAGATTACTGATGGTATGGTCATTGCCATCAAAGACACCCGAAAAAGGAGTGCCCTGATAACCAGTACTTGTGCTTGTATCCGGTGCGATAACTGCGGTACTAAATCTTCCATCAGGATTGTCTCCCTGGCCTTCCAGATCAATATTATTTGTCATGACATAGTTCAGTCCCCAGTCCTCACTGTAGTCACGGAGTTCCAGAAGATCGCCAGCATTTGCGATCTCAAATGGAGTAGCCGCCGAACCGTCTCCACCGCTGTATTTGAATGTAGTGAAAAAGATTTTGCTCTCCGAATCGGCATCAACGACATATTCAATTCCATCTTCATTAAAACCATGATACGCATGGTCAAAGGTAAATTGTATCTTGTAGGGCCGACCGGGAGTTAAATTGATCGGCCCGTAGCTGCTCAAACTTAGATCATCCAGGCTCACCTGAACCTCTAACCCCGGCCCACCTTGCGGCTCAACATCGATACCAATTCCATTAGCAACCGTCCCAATATATTGTTCCCACTGCAAAGTAAGATTAGCTGGCACTTCAATTTGACCGTGGGTGGGGTAGGTCATGACAGGTTCCTGCACAACCTGGGTAATTTCGCCTCCGCCAGGTACTTCATAAGGTATAGCGGTCGTATCAGTGCTCCCTCCGATATACTCTATAGTGAAAAGATAATCCCCAGGGCCATACACATCCAAATCATCGGGGGTGGAATATTCGGCATGATAAGACCAGCCTTGGTCATTTGAGTTCCAGGGCAGCAGGTAAGGGGGTTCACCTGCTGGAGTTGTGAAGGAAGCCGATTGAACTGTTCCATCGGTGAAGAGAACCACATCAAAATCATAATGCAGCGACTCACCGGGTGTTTCGTAATCCCATTCTTTGGACATCTCTACCAAGAAAACATGGTCGGAAATCGGCGGTACAGGCTCAGTTGTAAACGACCAGATATCGCCTGTTGTTGTACCACTTGTATTCACAGAATCTATCTGCCAATAGTAGGTCGTCCCGTATAAAAGTGCCCCTGGATCATATGTGGTTTCACTTTGATTAGTGCCGTTCACGATATTAGTTGGTGGGTTATCGGTACCAAAGTAAACATCATAGCTTGTAGCACCACCACCATTGGACCAGCTTACATTAACATCTATTGATTGATTGCTGGCTCCATTACTCGGACTGGGATTAACTGCCTTAAGTGGCAGTGGTAACGGCCCAGTTGTAAACGACCAGACATCACCTGTTGTTGTTCCACTTGAGTTCTTGGCATCTATTCGCCAGTAATATGTCGTGTTGTAGGACAATGTGCCAGGATCATAGCTGATCCCGGTTTGATTGACTTTGAACTCGCTACTATCTGGAGTAGTATCGGTACCAAAATAAACATCATAGCTTGTAGCACCCCCACCATTGGACCAACTTAAGTCAACGGTTGGTAATTGGTTTGTGCTGCCATTACCTGGGCTGGGATTTATGGCTTTAGAAGGGGGGGTTATTTCTCTGATGTGGATATTATCAATGGTTGCCCACCCATGAGAAAAAACCTCAAAATTAATAAATGTAACTGTTGCATTCTGAGGATTGAAGTCAGGGATAGTACTGAAATCGTCAAATAGATTCCTTTCATGAACTCCGGCATTGACGTCGAGAAAAATATCTCTATACATAGTAAAGCGTTCATTTGGTGAGAGAGAACCAGGTCTCTGAAATACATACGCGAGGGCATTTCCATGATTGTCTTCCAGCCAGAGATTTACCGTGTCACCGCATGGAGGCATGGAGCAAGTCGGCCATCCACTTTGTGGATTGATCAATTCCCCCATTTCTTCAAAAGAGATAACTGTATTGGGTGTGATAGGTGCACTTACCGGAGCCAAAACAGCATATATATTGTCCGCACACTCTGAACCACTATCATTGGAGATTAACTTAAGCATTTTGTTGTTATTGTTCGAAATGATGTCGCCACGTTGTGGGGTCGGACCGCACTCAGGAAATTCGGAAACGGTATCTTCTATATACCAAGTACCCATATCTCCGCCAATAGTAGCAGATGGTGTATAACTACCAATTGAGGAGCTTTCCCAACTCTCTAAGAAATCAGCTTGAGTTGTACTACAGTGTATTAATTGTATCAAACAGAACATTACAGTTGTCACAGAATAACTAGTTTTATAAAACATTTTACTATCTCCAAATACAAACCTCGTTTTCTTCACTATTTAGCTCTCCTTTACAGGTTTCATTTATTATTCATACGCATACCAGGCAATACCTTTGTATGTCCATACACGAGAGTAATTATCAATGAGCTTATTTATTTCAGTCTCATCCATAGTGTAAAAATGCCTTTCGTTTACGGTCATGGAACCGTCAGCAGTGTTGGCAACATAGATATTACTACCGGGACCATATGTAACATTGCCGGTCGTAGTGACCACAGCCGGAGCAATCGAGTTTAAAACTAACGTTATCAATATAATTACCTTTTTCATTTTGTCGTCCTCCTCTTATATACCGTGGCAATTGTCTCTACAAGAATTGCTTTCGCCTTTGCGAAGGTTTGCCGTTTTTTCATCTTCCTTCTCCAGATAAAGTTTTATCCCCTAACAAATCTGTTTTATCAATTTTACCAGAAAATGTCCGGGCGTCAAGAACTTTCCGAGAAAAACAACTAAAATTGTTGCAAGGTGGCCCCTTTTGCCGGTAAAATACAGGGCATTGAACGTGCACACTATAGTGCTACCAGTTGAATTTTCCCGTTTACTCGCGGGTAAGAATCTTTATCCCGGCGCGCCGGGACAATCCCACTCGCGGGAATTTTTTACCCTTAAGGGTATATTAGCGGGTTGACGATGAAAGACCAGTTTACTGAAGTCGCAGGAAAGCTTCTAATTCGCGCCCCGGCCAAGTTAAACCTTAGTTTACTCATCGCCGGCAAGCGGCCGGACGGATACCACGAGATTGAAACCGTTATGGCCAAGGTTGACTTCTATGATGAGTTGCTTTTCGAACCGGGCGAAGCCGACCGGATAGAGCTTATATGCAAAGGCCCTCGTTGGGCACCCCAGGGCCGGGATAATCTTGTATTTCAAGCCTGCAGAATGTTATATGATTCGGCTGGGGCGCAGCCGGGGATAAAAGTAACATTGACCAAGAATATACCAGCCGAAAGCGGCCTCGGCGGCGGCAGCAGCGATGCAGCCGCTGCACTTATCGGCTTAAACAGGTTTGCAAAACTGGCCGTAGGGCCTGGTAAGCTGCGTAAGATAGCCACCAGGCTCGGCAGTGATGTGCCTTTCTTTTTGGGCGGACCCCTGGCCCTGTGCAAGGGCACGGGCGAAAAAATAGAGGAATTTGACGAAGAATTTGCTTTTCACGCAATTCTTGTGCTACCCAGCATAAGTGTCTCAACTAAAAGGGTTTACGAAAATTACGTCCACAATCAAGAGCTCTATGACAAATTTAGCAGAAAAATAAATAAATTTATTGCTGAAAAGAAGTTTGATTTACTTACCCAAGTGTGCGCAAATATGTTGCAGAAAAGTTGTTTTCAAATATACGAGAGGCTTACGGACGTCAAGTCCCGTATAGAGTCTTTGTGTAGTCGAACTGTCGGCCTGAGTGGTAGTGGCTCGGCAATGTACTGTGTGGTTGAAAGTGATGATCAGGATGCAGAACATTATCAGTCGATGTTGAATGAAATTGTTGGCTGCGAAAGTGTAATAGTGCACAACAATAGATGGTAAGATTTTACGTGAGGCAAGCAAAATGGAAATCACCGAAGTAAGAGTAAAGATGGTGGCAAACAAGGATGACCGCCTAAAAGGTTTTTGCTCGATGACACTTGACAATGAGTTTGTTGTAAGGGACGTCAAAGTGATTGAGGGCACCAGCGGATTGTTTGTCGCTATGCCTTCGCGAAAGATGAGTGATCATTGTGACAAGTGTGGGGGGAAGAATCACCTTCGAGCGAGATTCTGTAACAATTGCGGTGGGGCGTTGTCGGAAAATCGCGCAAAGAAAGATGCTAAAGGAAGAATGAAATTGCACGCCGACATTGCGCACCCCATAAATGCCGAATGCCGCAGGAGGATTCAGGAAAGGATTGTAGAGGCCTTCGAAGAAGAATTTGAGAAATCCAAAGAGCCGGGCTACAAGCCGGTTGATCTGGAAGAAGGCGAAGAGTACGATGTTCCTGACGCGGTAGTTTAACGGTTTGCACTGTGTCATACAGTGGTGGCCCCGTTGGCGTTGCTGTCTGCCGGAGAACGTGTACAGAGATTTTCTCTCCGGGGGTGAGGGGCGAGCTGAGGGGTGTGGCGAGCGGCCTAACATTCGGCTATGAATTCTTCAAGCACTCTGTCGAGGGCTACGTCGAGATTTTCGCTTAAGTTGTATTGGCCGTAGTCGATTTGGCGGCGGACGTCGCAGACCTTTTCCTGCCGAATCTCGGGAAGCGAACCTATCATCCTCAACAATCTGCCTAACGGTGTAGAGTGTATGGTTTCAAGAACCTGGGCGGCTGTGGGGTCGATTTCTACGTCAAATGCCTCACAGATACTGTCTGTTGTCTCTTGTCTTAACTCAATGTATTTCTTAATGTCGAAATCCGATGCTTTCATTGTTTTAATGCTCTCAGTTGAATTTTTTCGTTTGTTAGCGGGCAAGACCGTTTATAACAACAAGTCATAATCACAATCGCGGGAATTTTTTACCCTTAAGGGAACCTGTTTTTTCATTAGGTCATATAAAATCCGTTCTTTTTGTCTTTGAATGGGGCAGCCACAACTGTATTTGGGTCGGTGACCACTATATATTGTATGCCCCTCAAATCCGTTATGAGGCCCTGACAATCCTTGCAGCATTGATATCGTCCCGTAGTAGCAAAAAACTTTAAAAAAGAGCTAAAGTTTTATAACCATTGCAACGGCAAGAAGTTAGGCTGATTTCCGGAAAAACACGGCTTTCAGTATTGAAAAAGGCTTTACGCAAGCACCCAGTTTAACGGCTAAATTAACAAAAAATGGGCATTTGGGAAAATTGGGGAATACACAATATGTTGTAGGGGCGAAAAAAAGTAATTTTTATTTTTTTAGACACTGATTTCGCAGATTAACGCTGTTTTTTTGTCTGCCTGGTGTTCTCGGCTTTTAGCTTGGTTTGATACGAGTATCAGTAAGCTAACGCTTTCGTTCACAGGCCAAATGGTTGGCCTATTTTGAGCAGACAAAAAACACCCTTCAGGGTGGAAAGATTTTAACCACTGAGAACATAATAGATAGATAAGATATTTATAAAAGGCGGGGGGAAAAAGAAGATTGACGAAATAGGAAAAACTTGTTATTTTGTCGTGGGTAAATGTGCTCTTGAAAAAAACATATGGAGATCATTCAGTGGCAGAGAAATTAACAGTCATAATAGATAACCGCAAGGAAAACCCAACGCGATGAATCCTGTCGAAGATTACTTCAAACAAATTAATACGATTAAGTCAACTGGTGGGGCAGTCGATGAAACATCATACTACATACCTCTTTGCAATTTGCTTAACGAAATTGGGAAAAAGCTTAAACCAAAAGTGTTCTGCCATAGTCAGGTCAAAAATACCGGGGCAGGAAATCCAGATTTTGGACTTTATGCTAAACAACAACTACAGGATTTGAAAGCTGGCAAACCTCTTGCACAACTGCCTGAACGTGGAGTAATAGAGGTAAAGCCAACAAGTGATGATTCATGGGTAACTGCTGAGGGTGAGCAAGTAACAAAATACTGGGGGCATTATGGACAGGTGCTTGTTACAAATTACTGGGACTTTGTTTTTATAGGACAGGATGCAAATGGCAATCCGGCTAAGCTCGAAACCTTCCGTTTAGCTGATAGTGAAACAGACTTCTGGGCCATGACCAATCAGCATCACAAATTCGCAAATGAAAAAGGGGAAAGATTAGTTGAATATCTCCGCCGGGTTATGCTTCATTCGGCCATTCTATCAGAGCCTGAAAAAATAGCATGGTTCCTTGCTTCCTATGCGAAAGAGGCAAAAGCACGGATTGAATCGGCTGGTGATTTGCCAAGCCTTGCCGCAATAAGACAAGGCTTAGAAGAGTGCTTAGGGATGAAGTTTGAGGGTGATGATGGTGAACATTTCTTCAGGGCCACACTTATACAGACTCTTTTCTATGGCGTTTTCTCTTCCTGGGTACTTTGGTCACGGAATAACAGATATAAAAGCAAAAAGCAATTCAGCTGGCATGAAACGGTTTGGAATCTTCATGTGCCAATGATAGCAGCTCTTTTCTCACAAATTGCAACTCCAAATAAACTGAAACCCCTCGGAATAGATGAAGTCCTTGACTGGGCAGAAATGGTTTTGAATCGTGTCGACAGGACAAGATTTTTCCGGAAATTTGAAGAAGAACATGCCGTACAGTATTTTTACGAACCGTTTTTAAAAGCGTATGATCCGGAATTACGCAAGGACCTTGGGGTTTGGTATACGCCGCCAGAAATAGTTAAATATCAAGTTGCCCGTATCGATACGGCATTGCGGGAAGAGTTGGATATTGAAGACGGTTTGGCTGATACAAATGTTTATGTGTTGGACCCCTGTTGCGGGACCGGGGCTTATCTCGTGGAAGTATTGCGGAAAATCCACGAAACACTTGAAGAAAAAGGAGCCGACGCCTTAATGGCTCAGCAGTTGAAAAAGGCAGCTATGAAAAGGGTCTTTGGCTTTGAGATTCTTCCTGCTCCGTTTGTCGTGGCTCATCTCCAGCTTGGTCTGATGCTCAAAAATTTAAATGCTCCGCTTTCAGACAAAAAGAATGAACGTGTCGGCGTTTATCTTACCAATGCACTGACCGGCTGGGAACCTGAGAAGAACCCCAAAAACTTACTGCCATTCCCGGAATTACAAGCCGAACACGATGCAGCGGAAAAGATCAAGTGCGATACGCCTATTCTTGTAATTCTTGGTAATCCTCCATATAACGCTTTTGCCGGCACCAGCCCCGAAGAAGAGGAAGGGCTTGTTGAGGAATACAAAGGAATCTATTATGAAGAGAAAATATCAAAACGCGGCCCCCCCCCAAAACGCATTAGGCATTACAGGTTAAGTGACCCTGAATCAAAAGGCGGATGGGGAATAAAGAAATTTAATCTCGATGATCTTTATATCCGCTTTTTCAGGATTGCCGAACGCCGCATTGTCAAAGGCGGCAAGGGGATTGTCTCTTATATTTCCAATCATTCATGGGTAAGTGAACCGTCTTTTGTTATTTTACGAGAACAACTCTTAAAGTCATTCGATAAGTTTTGGATAGAAAACCTTCATGGAAACCGTAAAATTTCAGAATACGCACCAGATGGCCGAACAAGCGAGACTATTTTTGCTATACCAAAATTTTCATCTGGCATTCAGCAAGGAGTCGTAACTTCGCTTTGGGTTAAAACGGGCAAACAAAAAACAAATCCTGCAAAAATATTTTTTAGAGATGATATTGATGCTGCTAAAGCGGTGGAACGAAGGAAGCAGCTTCTTGAAAGCCTTGATGCCAAAAACCTCAAAAGGCAGTATAAAACTTCTAAGCCTGAAAAAAGAAATAGGTATTCATTCAGACCTTCTGAAATCGCAGAATGCTATCTTGAATGGCCCACGGTTGTAGACTTATGTTTAGAGTCACCATTTAACGGTTTAATGGAGAAACGTGGTGGGGTATTGCATAGTATAGACAGAGAAAACCTTGAAGAGCGAATGCACCTATACTATGATTCTTCCGTCGAATGGGAGTGCTTAAAGAATAACTGTAGCGGCTTAACCAAAGATGCAGCGAGATTTAATGCAAGAGACTGTCGGGATAAAGTTTTAGCGATCGAAAATTATGACCCTAGTCGTCTATGCCAATATGCGATGCGACCTTTTGATATGCAATGGTGTTACTATTCGCCAGTTCGTCCTTTGTGGAATGAACCAAGGCCAAGCTATTGGGAGCAATGTTGGGATGGTAATACCTTTTTCATGACACGTATTAGGACAGGGAAAAGCCCAGAAGGTACGGTCTGTCATTTTGTTACAGGGTTATCTGACGATCATTTTATTGCCCCCGATAATGCCTGTTTTCCTATTCGTCTTCGCCAAAAACCCAAAAGTAAAAGCAAGGATTGTGGTAATACTAAGATGTTTGACGATGAGCCGGAAGAAAAGATAACCGCCAATCTTTCAGAACCTTGTCGTGCATACTTACAACATCTTGGTATAAAGAACCCAGACCAAAGCCATGAAAAGGCAGCTCTGATATGGATGCATTCGTTGGCGATTGGTTATTCTCCGGCTTACCTTTCTGAAAACGCAGATGGTATAAGGCAGGATTGGCCTCGGATTCCATTGCCGGATTCAAAAGATATGTTATTGAATTCAGCTGCTCTTGGCAGGCAAATAGCTGCGTTACTTGATACGGAGTCGAATGTTAAAACCGTCACATCGGGAACGGTTCAACCGGAGTTGCGGTCTATTGGTGTTGTAACTGGCGTAGCCGGCGATTCGATTAACCCTTCTGACGGTGATCTTGATATAACCGCAAGTTGGGGGCACTTCGGTAAAAATAATGCTGTTATGCCGGGCAAAGGTAAAGTTATCGAACGATCCTATACCCCAAAGGAACGGGCTTTGATAAAGGAACGGGCTTTGATAAAGGAACGGGCTGTGGGGTACGGCTTAACCCTTAAACAGGCACTTGAGCAATTGGGCGAAACAACCTGTGATATATATCTCAACGATGCGGCCTACTGGAGCAATATACCGGCGAATGTATGGAATTATTATATCGGCGGATACCAGGTTATAAAGAAATGGCTAAGCTACCGTGAAAAACAGATCCTTGGCCGCGGATTAAAGATCGAGGAAGCTCACGAAGTAATGAATATGGCTCGCCGTATAGCAGCTATAATTTTGCTGCAACCTGCTCTTGATAAAAACTACAAAGACGTTAAGAAATCAATCTTCAACTGGCTTGATAACCAAATTTAAGGTAAATAACCTAATGGCCAAGAAAAAGAAGACTAAGCGGCAATCGAGGTCGATTGTTACGGGGTACTTAGAGAAGATAAGTAGCAAGGTCTTTGACCAGTACCGAAAGCAGATTACGGAGATGATAACGGGTAACTATGGTGTTTACGCCCTGTATCAACGAAAAAAGCTTTACTACATCGGTCTTGCCATCGATCTAAGGAAACGCATCAATCACCATCTAAGAGACCATCATAAAGGAAAATGGACGCATTTTAGCCTGTATATAATCAGAAAGACCGACCATATAAGAGAAGTTGAAGCTTTATTGCTACGAATCGCTGATCCGACGGGGAACTACCTAAAAGGTAAACTGAAGGGATCAAGAAACCTTCGTCCAACGCTGAAACGTATAATGACAGAAGATTCCAGGAGGGTTATTAAGGAGATTTTTGGCCAGACACAAAAACCGAAAAAAAAAGCGAAGAAGAAAACCTCACGCAAGAAAGACACCAAAACAGACAAGCCGTTAAAAGGTTATTTTTCCAGGAGGACAGCACTTTATGCTGTTTACAAGGGCAAAAAGTACAAGGCCTTTGTATTTACAACGGGAACTATGAAATTTGCCGGACAGCTATACGGTAGCCCATCACTTGCAGGAATAGCAGTGACTAAGAAAAAGACGATTAACGGCTGGAAGTTTTGGAGATATAAAGATAAGAACGGTGAGCTTGTCTACATTGATAAATTAAGAAAATAAAACACACATTGCGGGTGGCCTGTGGAATTGACTATTTTCTACTGACTATTGACTATTGGGTCAAGATTTCCGTTAAGAAAAAGAACCCCGGCGCGCCGGGACTCGCGGGGGTAAAGGGGAGAAAACCGCGGGTGAAACCCGCGGCTAAATAAGGCCCGTTACTTACGTTCCGGTCTCTGTGTCGTTATTCGGAAAATTAAGATACGCCCTTCGCATTCGCTCTGGGTAAACTCACTGGTCAGGGAAGTTCAAGTAGGCAAATTCGCCAAACTGCCTTAAGGCAGGAAAATATAGCGTTATTAGCGGTTATTATAATTTGTAACGGTTAAGATTGCCGCGCGGCCTACGGCCGCTCGCAATGACGGGGAGTCATTCGTTCGGAAAATTCAAATAAGCGAATTTTCCGAAGTATTTTTTTGCGGCTTTGTCATACGCCTTTGCGGCGTCGATTTCGGAATCGAACAGGCCGAGATGATAACTCTTTCGTTTGTAAGTGATCCTTGCCCGGAATTTTTTTTTGTCTTTTTCCCAGTAAACTCCTTTATATTTTGACGAACTGTTGTGGTTTGGCCCTCTGTTTAGCAGGTTTTGGAAATTTGTGCAGAGTCGCAACTTTTTCCTTCGGTTGTCTAAGCCGTTGCGGTTTATATGGTCAACGAAAAGGTTTGGCGGTGCGTTTAAGATGAGGCGGTGCATAGACATCAGCTTACCCTTACCCTTTCTCTTTCTTTTTGCGTAGTACGTATGCTTTATTTTGGCTGCACACCACTTGTATTTATTTAACCAGTCGTAGTCTTGGGCATCGACGATGGCGACTTTACCCTGGGTAAGCGGTATGAGCTTTGCGCCCTCGGCCAATGCGGCGGCGAGGGCAGCGGGGGAATGGCCTGGGTCATCAAAATTGGGACAAACGCCGGCAGGGTGGACTACGCGGCAAGTGCCTTGGTAGGTGGCTTTATTTACACAGATAAGGGCAGGCTCGGCTAAGCCCGAAAGCCACTGCGAGAACCGGCAATTTTGACAAGTCGAATCTGAATTCTGACCTATGTCTTCTGTTGAGCGCAGCGAATTCCCGGCTCGCGCCGGTGGCTTCTGTCTTCTGTTCTCTGTCATCTTCCTTCTTCCTTTCTGAATTTGTTCACTTATGTACTTTTGCTCTGTTTTTCTGGATTCCCGCCCCTGCCTGCGCAGGGGTGACATTCCTTCGCGGGAATGACATCGTCCCCCCACCCTTTGCACAAACTTGCACGTTTGATGCGAAAATTCGGGATTTTTTTGTTGCGCAAAATCGCTAAGTGCTTGTGGGGAATGGAATAAAAAAATTTTATTTTTTTGGCCGATAGCAAGATAGTGCAAGCGTGTTTGGTGTTATCCGGATAAATACTATCTGGTATTTATCCAACCACAGTCGCCGTCGGCAAGGCTCCCGGCTTCGTGCTAAACTTCGCCGCGACAGGATGGCAGACCCAGGAGGATACGGAGAAACCAGAGATTCTTAGCCACTGATTTCTCGGATTAACACTGAAATTATTGTTACCGCAGAGCCCGGCACCAAACTTTTTGTTGCGGGATAAAAACGATGAGGGCGGAGAGATTCTCACGGAAGGGCACCCTTTTCGCAGGATACCGGGCGAACAGTCGATATTGGGGTTTATCGTGATTCCTTCTTCAAATCGTAACTAATGGTGTAGGCCTGGCCGTCGAACTCGGTGCTGATTTTGTAGCCGGAATTATAGAAAATAGCCAGCATTGCCTTGTTGATTGGCAGAACCTCCGCGCAGAAGGTTCTCACGCCTCGCTGAGCGGCAATATGGGTGATATAGTCCAACAGAAACGTACCCATGCCTTTATCCTGCCATTCATCCTGTACGATAAATGCAACTTCGGCCACATTCGTCTTGGGGTCGAGAAAGTATTGTGCTATGGCTACGATTTCTTCCCCGGCCGGGCCGGGAACAACACCAACAATGGCCAAGTTCTGCTCGTAGTCCACGTTCGTCAGCTTCTGCACATCCTTGTGCGGAAAAGTCTTGGTATGCGTGAAATAGCGTTTTTCAACCGAGCTGCTGCTGAGCGAATAGAGCATCTCCGAAAGCGCCGCTTCGTCCGTAGGTTTTACAGGTCGAAAGAAAATTTGCGTCCCATCCCGGAGTGTGTCGAGGCGTTCGAGCTCTTCCGGGTAACTGACCTGCTCCCAGGACAATTCTATCTGGTCGGGCTGGATGTACCTCTGTGTCTTTGCCGCCTGTATGAGTACATTTCTGAATTTGGGATGAGCGATATTTATAAGTCTAAGCACTCTTTCGCGGATGCTCTGGCCGTGAAGATAGGCAATTCCGTACTCGGTAACCACATAATGTACATCACCGCGGGTCGTAACCACCCCTGCACCTTCGGTAAGTTTAGGCACAATTCTTGAGATGGTATCGTCTTTAGCCGTCGAAGGCATCGCGATAATGGGCTTACCTCCACGTGAGCGGGCACAGCCTCTTATAAAATCAACCTGGCCGCCGATTCCGCTGTAGAAGCGATATCCCAAGGAATCGGCACAAACCTGCCCGGTCAAATCAATTTCAAGACCGACGTTGATACCGACCATCTTATCATGCCGGCTGATAACAAACGGGTCATTTACGTATTCGGTCGGGTGGAACTCAAAAAACGGATTATTGTTGACATAGTCGTAGAGCTTTTGGGAGCCCATGCAGAAACTGGCCACTACCTTGCCGTGATTAATGGTCTTTTTCGAGCAAGTAATCGCACCGCACTCGATCAGTTGAATGATCCAGTCTCCGAACATTTCTGTATGAACGCCCAGGTCTTTCTTGTCTCGCAGAAACTCAGCCAAGGCCTGTGGTATTCTTCCGATTCCACACTCGATAGTGCTGCCGTCTTCTATGAGTTTGGAGATGTTTTGTCCGATTTTTCGCAGCGTTTCATCGAGTTCGGCAGGCTCAGCAGCGAGTAAGGGCTCATCGTATGGCACTAACATATCGATTGAGTTGACGTGAATGAAACTGTTGCCGAAGGTTTTGGGCATATTCGTGTTTACCTGAGCTATGACTAATTTTGCGTTCTCGTCAGCCGATTTCACAATATCCACCGAGACTCCAAGACTGCATAAACCGTTTACATCGGGCTCAGTTACTGAAATAAGAGCAACGTCCAGAGGTATCCTTCCCGAAGCAAATTCCGCCGGGATGTCCGACAAAAACATTGGTGTGTAATCTCCGATACCTTTATCGAGTACGTGCCGCACGTTTTCAGCGATAAAGAAGCTGTTCATCTTAAACTTCTCGCTGAACCTATCTTCAGTGTACGGAGCCGAACCCATGGTCAGCAGATGAATAATATGAGCATCGTGGATATGACCTGAATGTTCCACAAGGGCGTTTACAAGGTGCTGGGGCTGGGCACAGCCGGTCCCGATGAATATATTGTCGCCGGACCTGATTTTTTTTATCGCCCCAGAAGCAGTGCCTAAAAGGTCCGGATATTTATTTTTCCAGTCAAATGCGTCCATATTGCTTTTCTTCTCCGTCAACTTTGTTTCACACTTATCCTGGCGTCAACCGCGACCGGTGTAATACCTTCCGGCCCGACAACAAATGGGTTTATGTCCATCTCCTGTATTTGCGGGAATTCGGTTACCAACTGGCTTAATCTCTGCAGACCCTCGGAAATGGCGTCGATGTCAACACCCTCTTCGCCGCGGACACCCTGCAGCATTTTATATGTCTTGGTGTTCGTGAGCATTTGTCTTGCCTCATCCGAAGTTATCGGCGCCAGGTAAAAAGACACGTCCTTGAGTACCTCCACCATAGTTCCCCCCATTCCGAACATCATCAACGGCCCGAAATGTGGGTCACGGTGCATCCCGAGGATAACTTCTTTGCCCTTTTGGCACATTTGTTGAACCAGAACGCCGAGAATGTCGGCGTTCGGAAGTTTACCTGGTATTCGATACATCATCAGGTCAAAGGCGTCTTTTACCTCCTGTGCGGACCCGATACCCAGCTTGACACCACCGACGTCTGATTTGTGAAGGATATCCGGCGACCATATCTTTAAGACTACCGGATAACCAAGCTGTTCTGATATGTTTGCCGCCTGTTCGGCTGTGGTTGCTATTGAGCCTTTTGGGGTGACAAAACCGTATGCTTCGAGCATCTCCTTCGATTCCATCTCCCCGATATGGTGAGATTGTGCTCTCAAGTGGCGCTCGACAATATTTTGCACTTTTCTCCTGTTTACCGCAAATAGCTTTACGACGCGCCTGGGTCTGGACCTCCACCTGACATAGTTGGTTACGACTTTGATGGTATTAACGGCACTTTCAGGGGAATCGTATTGTGGGATATTGCCTTTTCTGAGGATTTTAATTCCCTCATCAACCTTGCCGGCGCCCAGGAAACAGGCCAAGACGGGCTTTTCGGGCTTTTTCGCGGTTACGTTGATGACCGCCTGAGCGGTTGCTTCCGGCTTGGTCATCGCCTGTGGTGTTAGAAGGACTAAGACCGTATCAACGTTTTGGTCGTCGAGAGCAACGTTGAGCGCAAACTCGTACCGGTCTGCCAGGGCGTCGCCCAATACATCTATGGGATTGTGTATGTTTGCGGCGGCGGGCAAATTTTCTGCCAATTTACTGACAGTTTCATCGGCGAGTTTTGCAAATACAAGCCCCTGCTGTTCGATGGCGTCTGCAGCCATTATTCCGGGACCTCCGGCATTAGTGATAACCGCCACGCCGGTTCCTTGCGGCAGAGGCTGATTGGCGAAAGCATTTGCAAAGTCAAATTGTGTTTTTATCGAGTCGCACCGGACAATACCCGCCCGCTCGAAGACGCATTCATAAGCGGTCTCGCTGCCCGTCAGGCTTCCGGTATGGCTCGAGGCCGCTTTGGCACCGGCCCCTGTTGAACCGGACTTCATCAGCAGTATCGGTTTTGTCTGTGAAATCCGCTCTGCCTGCCTCACAAACCCCCCCCCGTTGTCGATACTTCCAAGGTAACCGGCGATGACTTTGGTGTCGGGATTTTGTCCGAGTGCCTCAATCACATCCAATTCATCCACGTCAGCTTTATTGCCGATGCTTACCAGTTTGCTGAAGCCGATGTCGCCGGCATTTGCCATATCCAGAATAGCCGCCAGCAGCGCACCGGATTGAGACAGATACCCGATGGTCCCTGCTCTCGGAAGGTCGCCGCCGAAACTAGCGTTTAGCTTGCTGGCGGGAGCCAATATCCCCAAACAGTTCGGTCCGATAATCCTGATACCGGCTTGCTTTGCGATTTGAGCGACCTTTTGCTCGAGCCGGCGGCCCTGTTCGCCGACTTCTTTGAAACCGGCAGTGATGATAATTACAGCCTTAACTCTAATTTCGGCGCATTGGTTCATGATGGAGGGGACAATTTTTGCGGGGACCACGATGATAACAAGGTCCGGCACTTCGCCGATAGAGGCAAGGTCGGTGTAGCACTTTAATTGTCCAACTTCTTCGGCTTTTGGATTTACCGGGTAAATTTTGCCCTCGTATCCGGCATCGACCATGTTGGTAAGGATTTCGTATCCGACCTTGCCCGGCTCGCGGGAGGCGCCCACAATTGCGACTGATTTAGGATTGAAAAAACGTTCTAAACTCATTTGCTGCTCAGAATCCTTATTAAAAACCAAATTTTCGCAAAATTCCACACCCTGAAAATGGTTATGAGTCCCTTATAATATCCGAAGGAAAGATTGTAAACAGCTTTCTGTGCGTCAGGCCGGGCCGGCTTTGTTTCCAGAAATCCCAAAAACTGAGGCTCCGGTCTTACCAAACGTTCAAAATGCTTTACAGGACAGCGTTATGTGGATATAATACATAGGGTCTTGCCGATGTAGCTCAATGGTAGAGCACAGCTTTCGTAAAGCTGAGGTTGAGGGTTCGACTCCCTCCATCGGCTGTAGAAATAGTTGGTGATTTGTCATTTGCGGAATGATGTGGTGATATTCGAAGGAGAATTGCAATGAACTGCTTGAACTGTAATGAGGAAATGATTAACAATCTTGTCCAAACTAAAAAGGAGCAGATTGCATATGATATTTGTGAAAACTGTGGCAGTCTTTGGCTGGATGCAGGAGAGCTCGACAAAATGGCATTTCAGGTTGAAGGTAGTGTTGAATACTGCTCAAAAGAAACCGCAGAGGGCGTAGCTGAACGGAAGAAGGAATGTCCACGATGCGACAAGACAAGTCTTGACAAGATTTATTTCATCGGCTGTGAAGACATTGTTTTGGACCGTTGTCGCAATTGTGGTGGCTTTTGGCTCGACGGCGGTGAGTTGGATTTGGTCAATAGAGAGCTTGAGGATATTATGCCTGTTAATGGAAAAGGCTTCTCCGAGTTCGTGAATAATGTGCATTTGCCCTATTGGCATAAGCGAGTGAGAGCCAAAAGTAGCGAAACCGACTTCAAAATTGAAACGCCACCCATCAAGGGCGCCCAACTCGAATCGAAAACTCACTATAAGTGTCCTGCATGTGATTCTCATCTTAATGCTTACTCAGTCTACAAGATTACCATAGAGGGTTGCCCGGAGTGTAAGGGTGTTTTTTTGGACCAGGTCGAATTACGCGCGCTTAAGGACAAGAGTAAAAAAGGTTCGTGGCAAAACCTGAGGTGGTTAGATGACGAACTGGAAGCCATCGAGAACTCTAATGCAATGCCCTCAAACCGTGTGTGTCCAAAATGTGATCACGAGGCCAAAGGAAGACTTATTTCAACCTCCTTTGGCGATTCCAAAATCATGATTGACTGGTGCCCTAAATGTCACGGGATATGGTTGGACCGAGACGAATTAAGCCAGATAATGAAATGCTTGCACGACAAACTGAAGGACCTGTCTTCTAAAGAGATGAGAGTTAAAGTCGTTGAGGAGATCAAAGAAATCTGGGGAGGTTCCGAAGGCACACTTCCTGAGATATTAGACGCTAAAGCTGCGATCTCTGCACTGATAAATATCACGATTTTCGAGCATCCAGTGCTATGTAATATGCTGATTTCATTTGGCAATATCACACCTGTTAGATGATAAGGGTCATCATACAGCCAGTTCTTTGCTTTATAGCAGGAGGCCACGATTTTGGCTTGTTTTGAATATGAATCTCGATGAAAAACAAAACTTACTCCAAAAGATACTTAAGGATATTGGCAAGGTTCTGGTTGCCTATTCGGGCGGTGTAGATAGCACGTTTCTTCTCAAATCGGCGGTCGATATTTTAGGGGCTGAAAACGTTCTGGGCTGCATCGGCATAAGCCCGTCACTTTCGGCCAGCCAGCATAACCAGGCTATTGAGATGGCCAAGGTAATCGGGGCAAATATTCGCGAGATTCGGTTGGATGAACTTGATGATGGCGCCTATTCAGCGAACGAGGCCGACAGGTGCTTCCACTGCAAATCTCATCTTTACGGTCTCTTGTCTAAGACTGCGGAGGAGGAGGGTATAAGCGCAATAGTTTGCGGTTGTAACTTCGACGACAAGGATGATTTCCGCCCGGGCAACCGGGCTGCAAAGGTCTTCGGCGTCCATTCTCCTTTGATGGAGGCGCAACTTACCAAGGATGACATCCGGGAGCTTAGCAGGGGTTTGAACCTGGCCACCGCTGATGTGCCTGCTTCACCGTGTCTTGCATCAAGGGTAAGATATGGCCTCGAGATTACAGAGCAAAGATTAAAGCAGGTCGAAGAGGCCGAGGATTTCCTGAGGTCTTTAGGTTTTGTCGAGTTCCGCGTCCGTCATCACGGTGACATCGCCCGCATCGAAGTACCAGCCGGCGAAATCGAAAAAATCACATCACGGCAAACACGCACAAAAATAATCGAAAATCTGAAGAAATCGGGCTTTAAGTATGTAACCTGCGACCTGGAAGGCTTCCGCTCAGGTTCTCTCAACGAGGCCCTGACAGAAGAAGAGAAACAGGAAAACCTTTAATCCGGTTCGCCCGGTGCTTTTGCGTGTTTTGCAAGCGCTGCGGCGCCTATGATGCCGGCGTCTTCGCCCAATGTGGCAAAACATATTTCGACCGTCTCTTTCTTGAGGGTCCATATATGCTCGTTGAAATAATGCTTTATCCCGTCCAATAGAACGTCACCTGCTGCAATCATACCGCCGGCAAAGACGATTCTGCTGGGCTCGGTTGTATGGAGCACATTTATGCAAAGAACAGCAAGGGCCTTGGCCGTCTCGTCGGTTATCTTTTTCGCCAGTGCATCACCTTCTGTCAGGCGTTCGTAAACATCCTTACAAGTTATCCGGCCATTTTCCTGCAATACCTTCTTCAGGCTCGATTCGGCGCCTGCCTCGATGGCCTCGGTTGCCCTTTGGGCCGTCCAATTAGCGGACGCATACGCTTCTACGCACCCCCTCTGTCCGCAGTTACATCTTCTGCCATCGGGATAGATTATTATATGGCCCAGCTCGGTTGCATTATCCCCGCAGCCAGTAAGCAACTCACCGTGGTTGACAATAGCTCCTCCTATGCCGGTACCTAACGTGAAAAAGACCATATCCTCGACCTCCTTGCCGGCCCCGGCCACAAATTCACCCCAGCATGCTACGTTGCCATCGTTATCCATCACGACCGGTTTTCCAAGTCCTTCAGCCAGCATCCGGACAATCGGAACATTCTTGAACTTTGGCATATTAGTGGAAGATATGACAATCCCTTCTGAGTACTTTGCCGGGCCGGGCATGCCCAAGCCGACCGCACAGACATTGTCTATCGAAAAACCCGCATCAGTAACAAGAGTTCCGGCTGCGGCGGTAATATTGTCTATGACAATGTCGGGGCCCATTTCGGCACCGGTTGTTATCGATGTCTTCGAGATAAGTTTCAACTCGCTGTCAAAGCAGCCGATCTTGACATTTGTCGCTCCGATATCTATGCCTATGAAATACTCGCCCATGATTATTAACCCAAATATTTTTATGTTCTTTTCTCTTTGCTTCGCTAAGATAGATTCCCGCTTTCGCGGGAATGACAGGGAAAAGCTAATCCACGTAACCGTCCGGGTGTTCGTTGTGCCACTTCCAGGCGCCGGCGATTATATCTTCCAGTTTAGGAATTTCCGGCTCCCAGCCAAGTTGGGCACGCACCTTCGATGCATCAGCAGTCAGTACAGGCGGGTCGCCGGGCCGACGCTCAACTTCAAGAACTGTAAAATCCTTTCCCGAAACTTTTTTCACTGTTTCGATTACCTGGCGAACCGAATATCCCTTACCGTTGCCCAGATTGTAAACAAGCTCGGTGTGGTCATCAAGTTTGGCTAATGCAAGCAGATGTGCCCTGCAAAGGTCGTCGATATGGATGTAGTCCCGTATGCATGTTCCGTCCGGGGTGGGATAATCGGTGCCGTAAATTTTAATCTCGCCCCTTTTGCCCATTGCCGCCTGGATGGCGAGCGGTATAAGGTGTGATTCGGGGCGATGGTCCTCACCTAAAGTGCCGTCCGCAGCGGCGCCGCATGTGTTGAAGTATCTAAGCGTAGCATATCTAAGCTTTCCTGTTATACCTTGAAAATGACACATCCTTTCGACATCCAGCTTGGTCTGTCCGTAAGGATTGATTGGTTTGGTGGGTGTGTCTTCAACTATTGGAACCTTATCAGGTTTGCCGTAAACGGCTGCGGTGCTGCTGAACACGAATTTTTTCACACCGGTCTCCTCCATCGCGCTGAGAAGGTTGCGTGTATTGCAAACATTGTTGCGGTAGTAATACAGCGGCAATTCGACCGATTCACCCGCTTCAATAAATGCGGCGAAGTGCATAACCAGTTCGATCTTGTATTTCTTCAGGATGTCTACGAGGAGGTCATAATCACCCAAATCGCCCCGGACAAACTCGTCCTGTATCACAGCGGCTTTATGGCCCTTTGACAGGTTATCGAATACGATTGGCTCGTACCCGGCCCGTGACAACATGGCTGTCATGTTACTTCCTATGTATCCGGCTCCGCCTGCGACTAACACCCTCATATTATCTTTGCCCTTCAAGCTTGATGAATTTTTTTTCTATCGATGTTAAAATCCTGCTTTCCAGGGCTGCGTCAGGCCCCATGTCAATCCAGGCCATGCCCTCCTGTTGCTCAGGCTTCAGCGCCAGCCTTTGGCGTGTTTTGGTGCTGTCGGTAAACATACCGGCGAGCCAGCTCATGCCGGTAATTTCTTTATCCGGCAGTGAGAGCCTCTCAACTCGGACCTGGCATGTCGTGCACATCCGGCCGTCACTTTCGGAGACTCTTAATTCGGCGCTCCGTCTGATACTGTGCAGATTTGCCTCGGCAGCGGCGGCCGGGCCGGCATTGTCGCTGCGCCAAAACTCGAAGATTTGGGCTCCTCTGAGAGGTTTGGTTTTCACAAAGCCCGTTTCAACGTCGTACTTTTCGACAACAAAATTCATCCTGGTCAGGACGTTGTCGGCGATTTCCATTATCCGGCTCTTATCGGCGGTCTGGAGGCATACCGGTTCGCTCGGCGTGACTTGATTTTGGTTGCCGCAACCGGTCAGCCCGACCAGCAGTGTTATTGTCGCCAAATATACCCATTTATCTTTGTTCATGTCTTGTCCGCTCACTTTTGGGATAATTAGTTTTGCCAAATTATATCTATATTGCCGGACAACCTCAAGAGTCAAAATCGCTTTTTTCTCGTTGCCTCGCCAATTAAGCCGGATTTGGCAAGAAAATCTGTGCAGGAACTGAGATTGGCAGAATGGGGATGAACAAAAATCATGTGCTCGTGAAAATTGTCGACAAAATGGAATTGAAAGTGAATTCTCTTGATATTTTAAGGTGGATTTGGTAAGATTACTGGTGTTGCAGGAGAAATTATAATTTTTTTAAGCGTGTAAATAGGAAATATCAGATTATAATTTTTCCGGGTTTTGGCTTCGTAATCAGACATTTAGTAACAGAGGTGTCAAATGAAGCTCAGAATGTTGTTAAGAAGTATATGGACGACGCCCCACCTTATAGCATGCCAACGAACCGAACATAAAACCCCTAAATCAACCTTTTTAGTTTGTTTTGGAATAGCAGTTTTTCTATGCAATACTGGTATCGTGTCGGCATTGGATTACTCTGATTTTCCGGAGAATTTGCAGTGGATTCTGGACGACAGGCTCGAAGAACTTGGTAAACAGGGAGGTATTTGTGTAGCCGGGCATGTGAGTTTTAGTGATGGAGCACAAATTTACGATTGTGGGGATGTTGAAGTCAACCTTAGGGGCACAGTAGATGAGCCGCTCCCGGTTTATTATGGGGGGTGGTTTATAATGCGAAGAATCCTGGATGCTAAATGGGCCGGGTCGGACAAAAGGATTGTCTTTAGAGCTTTCGACCACGACCCTGTTGATGTTCCTGTTACGATCGATGAAGGCCGTATTACTTATCTTGAAGCTACGATGACAAAAACTACTGATGAAAAGCTTTGTACTGTCAAAGGTGTAGTATTCGATGAAAATGGAGACCCATTGGAGGGCGCAACGGTATCTCTTTATTTCCCTTTGTGTCATTTTCCTGAGTCCGAACTAAAAACGGTCACGAATTCGGCAGGAGAGTATATCTATGATAAAGTTACCGAAACGGATTATACATTGAAGGCCTGGGCGGGTGGTTATGCTGATAGCAAAGACCTCAATTTTTGTCCCTCGCCCAATTCGGACACGGTTAGAGATCTGAGGCTCTATCCACACCACAGAATCTACATAGATTACGTTTATGAGCCCAATGATACAAGGCGTTTTGGCTCTGATTCGCCGAAAGCTATGTATTGGAAACATGACAATAATGTTGCGAAGGGAATACTGTTTTCGGATGGAGCCATCACCAAATCCGGAAATGACCTTGTGTTGGTGCAGCGACAAGACGCTTTGTATTTCAGGAATTACTATGGTTCCAGTGAATATTCGAACGGTTTCTATGACGAAGGACTGGTAGATTTTAGTTCCGTTAGTACCGCCTCCGAAGATCCATCGAAGTACAAGAAATACGGTGATTGCAAGATCGGACATGTCTATGTAGTAAAGACCTTGGAGGGGCTCCGTTATGCGAAATTTATTGTGCTCACAGATGAGTATTCATTTCGCACTGTCAATCCTGCGAACCTGAAGCCTTATCAGTTCCGTGGTTATGGTCTCGATGTCAAGATAAGTTCATGTAGCGGCGTTGGTAAAGTTTATGTCAGCAAGTTTTATGATGCTCCTGAGGGACTTGATATTCATTACCTGCCGTATTATTGGGACATCAGCGGGTTGGAAGGGCTGGATTTTAAGGCGAATTTAACCTTCAAATACGATGAAAAGGACCTTAAAAGTCTGAACATACCGGAGGAATCTCTTGTTGTTCTCCAGTTCGATGAATCCAATGATGAGTGGAGAAAGGTATCAACAGGCAGAGACACGGAAAGAAATCTTCTTTTTGCCGAAAATGTGGACAGATGGGGATTGTTTTCAGTTGGCGCGTATTAACCTGCCGGCTTCTTTTGTAGTCGTCTTTTCAAGTCGAGTTGCACTTTTTTATTTGTGAAAGGTTGTAGACTCGACAATGAGGGCACCTGTTGTGTGAGACGTTAAAGGTATTAGCTGTGCGTAGCCGATATTTACAAAGGCGGCCCAATCTGATAAATGTTCCAAATAGTAGTGATTTGGCTTTCACAGAAGAACTTCCATGGTCTCAACACAATTGCAAACATTGCAGGATAGATTACTCAGCGACCCCCTCGGCACAACCATAGGCCGGTTCCTGGACTACCTTGCAGTAGAGGCCGGTCTGGCTGAGAATACCCGGCTGGCTTATGGCCGAGACCTCTTGCACTTTGCCATGTACTGCAAAAGCAACAATGTCACCACACTCGAGCACATCGAGCCTAAGTTGATATATACTTACCTGCGTACCCTCAGCAGGGAAAGAAAGGCCGAGACTACGATTAGTCGCGCCCTCGTGGCCGTGAAGATGCTGCTAAGGTTCGGCGTGCTGACGGGGCAGGTGCCTGAAGATTTTACGTCAATCATCGAAGGGCCGAAACGTTGGCAGAGACTGCCCGTAGTGTGCAATAAGCGAAAAGTAATCGATTTACTCGAAACACCGACTGCCGATGATCCCTTCTACCTCCGGGACAAAGCCGTCCTCGAGATGCTCTATGCGACGGGTATGCGGGCAAGTGAGGTGGCAGACCTTAAGATTTCGGACCTGAATTTTTCCATTGGCTATCTACGGTGCTTAGGCAAAGGCAAAAAGGAGCGCATCATCCCCCTCGGCAAAGTCGCCATTGAGATAACCGGGCAGTATCTGCAGGACCTCCGCCCCAGGCTCGCCAGGGGCCAAAGCCGGGATTTTCTTTTTCTTTCCCGCACCGGGCGGGCGATGAGCAGGATAGATATCTGGCGCATGGTCAAAAAATACGCCCGTCGCGCAGGTATGCCCCGTAACCTGACGGTTCATACATTGAGGCATTGCTTTGCCAGTCATCTGCTCTCTGGTGGAGCGGACCTGCGCAGTCTGCAGGAGATGTTGGGCCATGTTGACATAGCCACCACCCAGATTTACACCCACGTTGACCAGGACCGGCTAAGAAGCATACACAAAAAATACCACCCACGGCCCTGATTCGGGTGTAGAATCCAACCCCACGTAAAACGTGGGGCTAAATATTTAAAGCTGGAAGTTGAAGAATGATTGCAGGACTGTTAACAATTCAAATTCATCTGCACGGTATAGGCTCACTCAAAGACAAGAGAAGGATAGTGAAAAGCCTTGTCGGCAGAATTAAGGCCAGGTTTAATTTTTCGGTGGCTGAGGTAGCCGCTCACGACAGCAAGGCCCAGGCGGTGATAGGATTAGCCGTTGTGGCAAACGAAGGAGCCTTTGTAAATAAACAACTCGATACGGTCATAAACTTCGTTCAGAAGGACGGTCGATTCTATGTCGGCAAAATAGAAAGAGAGATATTTTCATTCAAGCCCTGACGTGCGCCGGTTGTTTTTGTAGTCTTCGATTTTCCACTTTAGCGCCCCAAGCCATCTGGACTCGACGAATCCCACATATCCGTTTACAAACATAACGTTGCACCCTTGGCCCTTGTGGTTATCCACAGTCAATAACTCCGGTCCGCCCGCCTGATTCCAGCCTCCTTTAGTCTCAAATAACAAAACCATATTCTGCGGTGAGGTTGGGATTGCACCGGGATTAATCGCGTAGTTGCTCAAGCCCCATTTTGCGGATTTGCAAATAAATCTTCCCCTGCGCAAGCCGGTATTTTTGACAAGTAAACTGCACCACTTATCAGCAGTTGGGAATTTTCCGCCGTTATTTTCTACATAGGCCCACACCGCCTGTGACACAATCCGCAGATTTTTCTCACAATCACTGTGGCTGAAACTTTTTGCGGCGACTATGTATCCGGATGTCAGCAGAGATAAAACTGCAATGTAGATTATTATTATTTTGGAAACCAGGCCTTTATTTTTCCTGATACGGCCAATAGTTACGATGCCCAGCAAAGGGCCAGGCAGGATACAGACAGTCAAAAAGACAAGACGTGGAGTACACTCTGCCAGGCAGGCCGCGAAGATGCGCAGATGCAGTAACGGCAGGATAAGCAATGCCATTGAAGCGGCCAGCTTTAAAGTTTTGGGTCTGCCTGTCCGTACATCTGCTCCTGGTTTGCTCATGCTCTTATTATAATCAATCTAATTACCATGAAAACATAAATCGCACGCGAAAAGCACCCCGGCTATTGATTGACAGGCTGAAGCGCTGTATAGTTGGCCATCTCAGACAAGGTCAAGGAAGCATAAATGCAAAATGATGTAAAATCCGGTCGGGCTTGGGCCGATTGGGGTGTGATATTTGATGTTGACGGCACGATGGTTGATAACGCCGAATACCACCAGGCCGCCTGGACCGAATTGGGCGCCCGATACAACAAGTCTGTCACTAACGGATTCTACCGGGAGTATATCCATGCTCACACCAACGATAGTATAGTTCGGACCCTCTTTGGTGATGTGAGCAGGGAACAGATTGCCAAAATCAGCAATGAAAAGGAAATAATTTACAGGGTCTCTTTCCGGCCGGTCATAAAGGAAATTGTGGGTCTGACAGAATTGCTGAAAGCACTTGGTGCTGAAGCTGTGCCCTGTGCGGCGGCATCAAATTCGCCCAAAGCTAACGTCGATATGGTGCTCGATAAACTTAATATCAGAAACTACTTTGACGTCGTTATCAACAATGAACAGGTCGAAAGGGGCAAACCCGACCCCGAGATACTACTTGCCGCCGCGGCAAAATTAGGCCTGCGCCCTGACAAATGTGTGGTCTTTGAGGACTCAATATCCGGCTTCAAGGCCGCCCGGCGCGCCAGGATGTCCTGCATCGCTATTACCGCTGGAGCCGATAACCAAACCCTCGAATTTATTGCCGGTCGCCCCGCACACAAGGATTTCACGGCGATAACCCTTGCTGACCTCAAAGCGATGGTCCTGTGAGCAAGATACCTTGCCGCCAAAAAATCGTCAAATTACGTTTAATAAGGCTTGCTTTTGCTGCCGATAATAATATAATTACTATGTGTTGTAAGATTACTGAGCATTATGGTCAAATGTAAAGGAGATAATAGATGTCTCGGAGAGTTATCGCACCCGTTGCGACGCGGCAACGCGGCAAATGGGCTGTAATCGGGGCTGTTTGCCTGTCGGCACTGTTTGCAGGATGTGGCCCCCAGGCGGATTTAGCGCTTAAATTTGCTGTTGGTGACAGGACGGAATACAGATTAAACGACGAGAATATCAAGGATTTCAGGTTTGAGCAGCCGTCACTGAACAAAGTCAGGTCAGAGCCGAGAAGTACAAATACCCAAATAAAGTTCATTCAAGAGATAGAAAGCGTGGACGAAAACGGTGGTGTGGCCGGGATTACGATAAAAGGCCTTAAGTACTTCGTAAAAGACAAAGGCGATGTCAAGTTTGACTTCGACAGCAGCAGAGAAGCCGACAAGAAAAAGCCTCTGGCAAAACTGCTTGGCAAGAGCTACAAAATCAAACTGGCTTCGGATGGCGGTGTTCAGGTGCTCGATGCAAAAAAGATACGAAATGCCGTGACCGGAGGGCAGGCCTACAGAATGGCAAAGGCCCTGCTGAGCGATAAAAGCATCCAAGAACGCCACAAGATTCTGTTTCTGCCGGACGCCGACAAAAGCCTCCTTCAGAAAGGTGACAGTTGGAGCCGGACTGAGGCCGCCCAGCAGCGCCTGATGGTGCCCAAGGCCTTCGAAAAAACTTATACCCTGAAAAATGTGACCGGCCGGGGCGGAGTTCAGATTGCTGTTGTAGAAATGAGCGCGACTGAGACTGCGACCCCTCCGGGGACTGTTTCAAAGATCGCCGGAGGGATAGGACTTTTCGCAAACATGTTTGACACCGAAGAGGATTACACCGGCGAAATGGTACTCGACCTCGATACCGGCAAGGTGGCTAAATACTATGAGAAATTCGTTACAAAGTATATCGCCGCCGAGCCATCCGCCAAGCAAAAACCGGACAAGGGGCCGGACCTCTTGACGATTGTTCTTACATATTCGACCACGATGGAAATGCTTGACTGACCTGTCAAGACGGCACGACCGAGGCTGAGTGTTTCGGCTGATTTTATAGAAAGGCCCTGAGCTTGCGTACGATTATCAGTCTGACGTGTACAGGTATCGTGGTTTTCGCGCTTGTGGGATGCCGCCAGAGCGAAATGACCCCGACAGAATTGCTTGCCGTCGATTTTAACGCCGGCACTGTCGTGAGGTACAAGCTGGTTTCGGCCAGAGATATCGAGGTCAACCTCGACTCGACCGGCTCAACGCTGAAGGGCGGCAGAAGCAAACCCCAGGAAATGTCAGAAAAAGTCGTGTTCGTAATCGCATACAAGCCGGTCGTGCTTGACCCCTACGGCCTGAGCACGATAGAGGGCAGATGTGAATCGGCCAAGGTTACTCGCACCGCTCTGGTGAGCAAGCCCTCGGCACGTGATGCCGCAGAAAGTCTTGTGGGACAGACTTTCACGTTTCAGATTTCTCCGGCCGGCAGGATCAAGGACTACTCTGACCTTAAGGCACTCATACGGCGGCTCGGCGACAAGGCCTTTGCTTCAACCACCGGCAGACAAGGAAGAATAAAGAATCCCGACATGATATCTGACTTTTCGGCTTTGCAGTGGCATTTGTGGGATTCGATTGCGAGCATTGAAGACGCCGTCGCCGGTGTCGCCATTGGCCAGAGCTGGAAAGCGAAACAGTTTATACCTCTGCCTATGCCAATACCAGCCGCAAGAGAAACCACCTATACACTCGCCGAAGTTCAGAAAACGGACTCCGGACGAAAGGCGGTGATTACCAGTTCCTATAAGCTCGACGATTCACGGGTGAAGAACTGGCCCAGTCCATATACGGGTAGTTTCAATATGAAGGGTATATTCGGTTTCCTTCGGAATTTCAAGTTTCGTTCGCTTGAAGGGACCGGCAGACAAATTTTTAACATTGATAGCGGAACGCTCCAAAGCGAGGAGCAACAGTACAAGGTCCACATCGATGCAGGTTTCATGATGCCTTTAGGCGATACGGTGCCGACCGTAACTATTGACCAAAAGATAAGTATCGAGCTGCTTGGCCAATAATCGGTGGGGGTTTGAGTTTTGGAACGACAAAACCTATGGGCTCCGTGGCGAATGGAATATATTGAGGCCTTGAGCGAGGCGGAGGGCTGCTTTATATGCGGCTACAGCGCAGAACCTGAGCGGGACAAATCCAACTTTGTACTTTGGCGGACGTCGAAGTGCGTGGTGGTGTTTAACAGGTTTCCCTACAACAACGGTCATCTGCTCATTGCGCCGATGCGGCATATTGAGACACTTGATGAGGCTACTGATGATGAGTTTTTGGAGCTTGTAAAATTATGCCGGGATTGTCAAACGGCGCTTAGCGCCGCAATTTCGCCTCACGGTTTCAATATCGGCATGAATTTCGGCAGATGCGCCGGTGCGGGGCTGCCGGGGCATATGCACATCCACGTAGTTCCGCGATGGGACGGGGATACGAATTTCATGCACGTCTGCAGCGGTACCGATGTTATCAGCCAGAGCATGACCGAACTGTATGAGCGGCTCAAACAAATAAGTCTTGAAAAGAACCTGCCAAACCTGTAAAAGCTCTCAGCAAGAAGCGTTTTGCCAACCGCTAAGGACATAGGCTTGCAGGCCCAGGTTCACAGTCTGTACGAAAAGCACGTTGGCGAGAGATGTGCCGGATTTTCCTTGAATTTGCCGGACCAATTGTGATATACTGTATTTGTACTATTCTACTCCTTCCCGCAATGGGAAGGAACCGCCTGCTGCCTACAATCCTCCAAAGGTCTATACGGCAGGCGGCTGCGCTGGATTTGCAGTTAGCCTTGTGGTATACTTTATGTGGTTTCTAATCTGAGCCTTTTCAAAAAGGAATTGTGTAATGGCAAAAGAAGAAAGAATTCTTCCAGTACCATGGTCAGACGATGAGATACAGCTTCTCAAGAAGCAGTATGCTGAAAAGCCCACAGAAGAACTCGCCAAACAACTTGGGCGGTCTTTACCTGCGGTAAGATATCGAGCGCATATGTTGGGCCTTAAAAGAAAAATACAATACGAGGGGCGCTGGACACCCGAAGACATGGCTCTCCTGAAGGAATTGTATCCTGAGTGCCCCGTCGGCGAAATTGCTAAAAGGCTCGGCAGAACTGTGAACACCGTAGCGAACCGGGCACATCAACTGGGAATCAAAAGAAAAAGCTGGTGCGACAAGCTATGGACTGCCGAAGAGCTGCAATTGCTTAGGGAACTGTATCCGACCCACGAGGATATACAGGACATAGCTGAGAGAATCGGACGGTCTCCGGCAATGGTCAGGGCTAAAGCGCATGAACTCGGATTTATCAAACACCGCATAGATTTTGGCGACTTGTAATTCAAGGCGGCTTTCTCTGGATTCCGGCAATTTGCAACTTAACTGTGGCGCAGAGGGGAAAAGCCCACTTTTTGACCACAGGCATTTTTTCTCGTTTTTGCGCTTGACAGCTTCTATTCCATGCGGTAGAATTGTATATGAATGTGGGGGCATACCCGAATTTGGAGGTTTTGAATAATGCGTAAGCATGGTAGCTTTCGGATGGCGGCGGGGATATTCACCTTTCTATCCAGTGAACCCTTTGTATCTGAGGAACAGACGGCCCCAAAGTAACAAGAACGTACTAAGCTACCTGTGCAGCAGAAAAGAGGATGACTGAACTGTATGAGCGGCTCAAACAAATAAGTCTTGAAAAGAACCTGCCAAGCTTGTAAAAGCACTCTGCAAGAAGGGATTTGCCAAGCGCTAATTCTGCGCTGAACGGTCAGGTTTGCCCAATAAGAGCGTGAGAAATGACTGACAAGCTTGCTTGTTATGCTGTTAGTGAAGGCCAGAGTCACCAAAGGGGTTTCGAGGAAAAGCCGCACCCCTACAGGACCGCGTTTGAAAGAGACCGGGACCGCATAATGCACTGTTCGGCATTTCGGAGGCTTGAGGGCAAGACCCAGGTTTTTATGCCCGGCGTCAACGACCATTATCGAACAAGGCTCACACACAGTATCGAAGTTGCGCAGATTGGCAGGACCATTGCCCGTGTGTTGAACCTGGATGAGAGTCTTACCGAGGCGATATGCCTGGGCCATGACCTTGGTCACAGCCCGTTCGGCCACGCAGGCGAGAAAACATTAGACGATTTGATGGCATCGTTCGGAGGTTTCGAGCACAACCGCCAGGCGCTTCGGATAGTCGATTTGCTCGAGCACCCTTATCCCGACTTTGCGGGCTTGAATTTGATGTACGAAACCCGGCTCGGAATCGCCAGGCATCACGGCCCCTATGACGAATCTGCAGTTGATGAATTCAGTGAGCTAAATTGCTCGCTTGAAGGGCAGGTCGCCGACATCGCCGACCGTATTGCTTATAACTGCCACGACCTCGAAGACGGCTTGCGGGCGGGGCTTATAAATGAGGCCGGTCTTAAAGATGTAAAGCTCTTCGCCGATGCACAAGCTAAAATCGGCGCCCGGGCCATTACCGACGGAGCCGTCCGCAATACAAGAACCGCAAAATCAATCATTGATATGCTTGTCAGCGACTGTTTACACACAAGCAAGGCTTCAATCATGTCGGCAGATGTCAAGTTGCCCTCCGATGTGTATCAAGCAAAAGGTAAACTGATAGAACTTAGTGATGCAGCGAGGACCGACCTTGGGCGGCTCGAAGAGTTTCTCTTTGAAAATATGTATATGCACGAATTGTTACAGACGATAAATAGAGATGTGGCTGAGTGGCTAACAAGGGTGTTTGCGAAGTTTTGCGCCGGGCCGGAGTTGATGCCCCGCTATTTTCAGAAATTAGTGTCAACCGAAGGACTTCAGCGAACGGTATGTGATTACATCGCGGGTATGACCGATTGGTACTGCCTGTCGATGTTAGAGGAAATTTAGGTTTTTGATAATGAAGGGATATTGGAAAGCCCGCGTAAAAGGCGGGGGGTAAATAAACCCCGACCACAGGTGTCGGGGCTAAGTAGGAATTGTTGTGAATAAAAGGTTTTTTACATCTTATCTCGGACTGGGCTGGTTGCCGGTGGCACCGGGAACTTGGGGTTCGCTTTGGCCGGCGGTAGTGTTCGGTCTATTGTGTTATTTTGGCGCGCCGAAGGTTGTTGTGTGGATTATTCTATGTCTTGTTGCGATTGATGCCGCCACAGTATGCGTGTGGTTTTCGCCGGCTGTGATTGAGGAGTTGGGCGACAAAGACCCGCGTGAGGTCGTGGTGGATGAGGTGGCCGGTCAGGCGCTGGTGTTCATAGGGGCCTACGCGTCAGGGGGGCGGGAAATTCTTGTCACGGTGGCGGTCGGATTTCTGGCATTTCGGTTGTTCGATATAGTCAAGCCCTGGCCATGCCGGCTGCTGGAGAAACTGACCGGCGGGTGGGGGATTTTAGCGGACGATTTGATGGCCGCGGTCTATTCAGCGGTCATATTGCAGATATGCAGGAAGCTATGGATTGGCGGTTTGGGTTAAGGATAGATTATGGCGGATGAGTATTCTGTTGAAGTTTGCAGCAAGCTCCGTGAGAGATTCCGGGCCGCGGGATTGCATCGCCCGCAGCTGGTAGCTCGATACGACGCGGGGGCCGAATTAGTCTATGAGATAACCGAGGTTTCGGGGGCAAATAAATCCGAGGTCCGCTTAGTCGTTGAAAAGTTTGTAGGCGGCGGCTTTGCCGGGCAGGTGTACCGGGTGAAGGTACTGGAGATTAGCTCGCAAGGGCCTGTCGGCGGCATCGAGGTCGGTGGTGTCTATGCGATGAAGATTCTTATTCCACCTTCAACCTTCTCAAGATTCTTTCGTAATGGACTCTACTGGCTTGGTTTTCAGGGGCCTTTTCAACTTCAGTGTAATCGGGCAGCCACCCGCGCCGGCGCCCTATGGCAAAAGTTTATTCGTCGGGCAGCTAAGATTCGGTTTGGTGATGAAAATACCGTAGTGGATATCCACGCCACGTTTATTGACCACAATCTCGGTAGTTGTGGAGAGTTGAGTGAATGGATTGACGGGCGTACCTGGCGGCTGGAAGTTGACGACCATATGGATCTGCTGAAAGCCTGGTATAGGGGAAAAGCTGTCGACGAAGCCGTGCTCGGCTCAGCAGAATATCGGGCGAAAAGGCAATTTATGGCCGACTTTGTAGAACTCCTTCACGATGTGGGGGCACACGAGTTCGCGAGGCAGTATGAATGGTCAACCTGCAAGAGTCAGCCGAACTGCCTGAAGCGTGCAGGTGCCGATGATGACCCGCAGGCCGGTTTAGTGGCAGTGGATTTTCGGGCAGGGCTTGCACTTTTGCCGTTTGGGCCTATGAGTCCGGGCGACTTTAAGCTCATCTTCGCCGGATTGAAGCGCGGCAGTTGCGTGCAGTTCGACCGGGGCAGTATCAGCACGTTGGAGCGGTTTGTTGAGGCACGCGCCGGCGAATTTGCGGATATGCGGCAAATGTTAGAGGAGCTAAAAAGCTGCGAAAATGTGTATCGAAATTCCGTGCCGGATATTACGCACAATCACATTAGATTGCTTTATGACGGCGACCTGTGGCGAACGATGTTTTCAGGGGCGGTTACCGGCTGGAAGGTGCGCAACATCATTGACGAGAAACACGAAGAGAAATTTCGCGGGTGCAAGATTGGCACTATTCTATTTTTCCTGATAGGGCTGATACCGCTTTTTGGCAAGGTTATTCGGCGGCTCTGGGCACATGCTGACTGGCGTGCTCACTACGGGGCGATGTTGACAAGCTGCGATTATTTCAAGCGTGCGATAGATGCGAGAATAGCTGAGAAAGTCATCGACTGGCACAGAGCAGGCAGGGTGGATGAGCAACGGGCCGTAAAAGTGGCTGAATCGCTCTGCGCATTCTTTTGTCATTTGCCTTTATCGATATTACCTGGCGGCCTGCACAGATTCCTGACGGACAGGGCCTTCAGAAAGGAAAAACTCGTATATATATTTGTCCGGCCGGTAAGACTGTATTTCAACGCTCATCTGAGGGAAGAATGGATGCGCCAGATGGTGGTTGATGGAAAGAAAAAACATATTATCACCGACAAAGACGGCAACACCATCCTTTCACAGCTTGAGGAGCGATATATCCAGCGATATCTCGTCAGTCTTGTAGTCCACTTTCTGACTGCTCCGATTACACAAATTGTCTCTATAGCAGTAAGTTGGATCTACGTAAGAACGCATCCCGAGCTGTCTAAAGCGCAAGCTTCGGTAGCGGTGACTGGTATTTTGCTTCTGTTCCAAATCACACCTATCTCGCCGGGGTCTATCGTTCGGGGGATTTACACTACAATCCTGGCTTTATACGACCGCAACTTCAAGGACTATAACATCGCTCTGTTTCTAAGTTATATCAAATACATAGGCTATTTAGCCTTTCCGATTCAGATGAACTATCGTTACCCGGCTATTTCACGGTTTATGGCCGCTCACTTTGCAACTGAAGCTACGCATATTGTTCCTGTGTTTGGTGAACGGGGGGCGCTTTTAGAGCATTGGGTATTTCGTGTGTTTTATAACTGGCCATTGACGATTAAACGCAGAATGAGAAAGATTTCGCAACTTCGGGAATCTCTAAGGCCGCGATATTGGCACGCCGCCTTATGCGTTGCTGCGGCTGCTGTTATTTTCGCCCTTGTGGATGCTCACTGGTTGTCCAACACCGGCCGGCTCCCACGCCTGGGCCAGATTTGGTGGCTCGCCGGGATTGTGTCTCTGGTATGTGGCGCTATGGTGACTTTGGGCTGCGGTGGAGCCGAGCTATGGAGACGTGTTTTCGCAACGGCTGTCACCGGGGTTGTGTTAGCTTTGCTTTATACGGTCATTTCCATGATAATTGGCGGCGGCCGGGTCGCTGTCGGTGATATTGTAATTCAGGGCAGATGGCGTGTGCTCGTTTTTGCGGTTTTGGCAACAGTCGGAGCGTTGGCGGCGGAATTGTCCCAGCCCGACCCGGATTTGAGGTAATTAGAGGACCCGGGCGGATTTTTTCGGTCGGTTTAAGAAGTTGTCTCTTGCTATGGGCCGAGCTTTATGCAATAATGGTGAGGTTTGGTGAGTTACTCTTTGGGAGTTTGTGAAAATGTTCAGCAGTTACGGTTCGCTTTGCGACGACTTTTACGTCGATATGCACGTTAATACGGAGCTTGACCTGCCGACGCAGCGGGATACTGTTTTAGCTTTTTTCGAACGTATCGGCAAACAGTTTCCGACGATGGGCAATTTCTATCGCAGGGACAACGGTGACTTCTGCCTGGAAGAAGACCTCCACGGCCAGAAGCACCGCTGGGTTGCACTTGAGGTTGACAGAATCTGCAGCGGCTGTGCCAATCCGGTGGATTTGGAAGATGCATATAGTCTCCACAGGCTGGTGCTCGATTTGTCGGAGTATATGCTTGGCGTCAGCCGGCTCGACATCGACTCGCTCGACGTTATCTTCGTCATGGACTTCGATTATCGGGGCAATCATGACGAGATTATAGCCGAGGCCTTGTTTGCTTCGACTGCATTTGCCAGTCTTCTTGATGTGCCCGGCGCCAGACCGATAGGTTTCGCACCGACGGCGGCAATTGCTTTGGATGAGGACTGTCGCACTCAGGCAAGGGTCAGCGTTGAGTCGAGAACCGGCATTTACGAGGTCAGAAATAAAAAGTACAAAAAGGGCGAGCCGATAAGCCTGTATTTTGCCGTGCGGCGTTATCCTAAGGCGGATGAGAAATTTAATGCGATAGAATCGTTTAACAAGCAGTGTGTGATGGCTCAGCGGCTGATGGACGAAAAAATAATACCGAATTTCGCCGGCCCGCTGGCCAATACCATTGCTCAGAGAAGATAATCGTGTTAACCAGGTTTATGTTGAATATGGGAGTATTTTCCGATGGCAATAGAGGCCCCGTTAAGTAAACACAAGAGAAATAACTTTATAATCGGCATCGTTGTTCTAACCGGGCTTGCTTTTTGGTTTGCCTATGACGGGTGCTACAACGAAGCCTTCGCCGAGAAACATACAAACCAGGACGGCACACCGGACAGTACCCTGGTCTTTAATCGTAAATCCCCCCCGTATCTTTTTGGCGCGGTTTTTATCTTAGGCATATATTTGTTTGTGATAAAGGATAAGAAGGTTGTTGCGAGCGAAGACAGCCTCGTCGTTGGAAAGCTCCAAATCGCCTATGATTCAATTCAAAAAATAGACAAGACACATTTCGACTCAAAGGGGTACTTTGTCATCACATATAAGGATTATCAAGGGGTAGATGCCGACTTGAAAATCAGCGACAGAACCTACGATAATTTGCCTGATGTTTTGGAGCATCTGATTTCCAAAATCAGTTGATGTTTTTGCCGTTATGATGTGTCATTGATTTCAAGGATTGATAGTATAATGAATTATTGCGTTGTCGGATTGCAGTGGGGAGACGAAGGCAAAGGAAAGGTTGTTGACATCCTTGCCGCCGATAGTAACGTCGTCGTCCGTTTCAACGGTGGTGCGAATGCGGGCCACACGGTGGTTATTGGAGACAAGAGGTTTGCTCTTCATCTTATGCCCTCCGGCGCCGTTCGGGCCGGGACCTGCTGTGTTATAGGCAACGGAGTCGCCGTTGACCCCGCAGTATTGATAGACGAAATCGACCGTTTGGCCGAAAAAAATATCAGTATTGATGGAAGACTGTTTATCAGTGAAAATGCACATGTTGTGCTCGATTACCATAAACAGGAGGACCGCCTGCGGGAAGAGGCCCTCGGCAAAGCCAAATTGGGCACTACAATCCGCGGCATAGGCCCGTGTTATGCCGACAAGGTTGGACGAAGCTATGCGGTTCGAATGGCCGATTTTCGGGATTTGGACGCCCTGATGCAAAAGCTCAAAAAGGTTTTGGATTATAAGAATAAAATCTTTTCTGCGCTATATGATGCCCAGCCGATTAAAACCGAAGAGATTTTCGCCAAATGCACCGAATATGCCGATAGACTGGCCCCGTTTCTGGCCAACACGACCCGATTATTGCACGAATCGATTGCAGCGGGCAAAAGCATACTTTTTGAAGGCGCTCAGGGAGCACTGCTGGATTTAGACCACGGCACGTTTCCCTTTGTTACAAGCTCCAACGCCAGCGCATTGGGTATGGCTGCGGGCTGCGGTGTTCCCGCCCGGTTAGTCGGTAAGTTTATCGGTGTTGTAAAGGCATACACCACGAGAGTCGGAGCCGGCCCATTCCCATCCGAGCAGGACAACGAGACCGGCCAATACATTCGCGACAAAGGCAACGAATACGGCACGACCACCGGAAGGCCGCGAAGGTGTGGGTGGTTTGACGGCGTGGCGGCCGCTTACAGCGCCGCGATAGGGGGAATCAATGAAGTTGCAATGATGCACCTTGATACCCTTGCCGGTTTGAAAGAGTTAAAGGTCTGCAGGGCATACAGAATCAACGGCGGCGAAACGACGTTCTTCCCGTCGGATGTCGCTCAACTGGAAAAGGCCGAATGTGTCTATGAAACAACCGCCGGTTGGGACGAGGACCTGTCGGCAGTAAAGAGTTTTGACGATTTACCACAGGGTGTACGCGATTATGTCGCTCTCGTCGAAGACATAATTAAAGTGCCTGTCACAATTATCGGTGTCGGACCAGAACGCAGTCAAACCATTTTCAGGAAGTGATATCTTGAGTCCAAACTTCGAGCGGAAACGACGGCAGGCGGCCGAGCGCCTCGGATTGGATCTGCACGGAATTCCGCGGCACATCGCAATCATTATGGACGGTAACGGCAGGTGGGCCACAAAAGCGGGCCTTTCCAGGTTCGAGGGTCACCTAAAGGGGGCAAAGGCCGTCGAGACGATTGCACAATGCTGCGTGGATATGGGCGTCGAATACCTGACGCTGTATTCATTCAGTATGCAAAACTGGAAAAGACCTGCAGATGAGGTCGATTTCCTTATGCACTTATACTCGAGGTATCTTGAGGCAATAAGACCGAATCTGAAGCGAAACAATGTAAAACTTGTTCATCTGGGTCAAACAGAGAAACTGCCTGAGATGGTTATGGAAGCGCTGGCCGAAACCTTGAGATTAACGAAAGACAATACGGGTATGGTTTTGGGTTTGGCGCTGAACTATGGCGCAAGGACCGAAATCGTTGAGGCGGTAAAAACAATCGCACAGGAATACAATGCCGGGGAGCTTAAGCTCGATGCAATTGACCAGGCTTGTGTGAGCAATCATCTTTATACCGCCGGTTGGGTCGAACCCGATTTGCTCATAAGAACGTCCGGCGAGATGAGAATCAGCAATTTCCTGCTGTGGCAGGTTTCCTACACGGAGTTTTACGTTACCGAAACCCTCTGGCCCGATTTCGATGCCGGCGAACTGGATGAGGCGATAAGAGCATACTCAGGGCGGTCCAGGCGATTTGGCGACATCAAATCCCGGCAGGCTGATTGACACAGAGCCGACTATGCTTAAACACAGATTACTTTTCGGAACGTTGATGGTAGCGGCCTTTGCGGGATTGATGATTCTTGACGGCTACTTAGACGGCTCACTCACTTTGGCCGCTGCTAACAGCCCGATACAGGCAAACATCCTTTGCCTTCTGATAATTCTGCTGACAATCCCGGCCCAATTGGAGCTGGCTCATCTGATCACCAGGACTGGTGCGAAGGTTTTCAGGCCGGTAGTCATGGCGGCTTCAATTCTTCTCGCAACCGGTTGGTACTGGCGGCAGTTCTCCGGCAAACCACTCGATTTTCATCTTTATTATATGCTCTTTGTTTCCGCTTTTTCTCTGTTTGCATTGCTGCTGCAAGAGGGGCTTCGTTTCGGGCCCGGCGGTGCGATAGCAAACTGTTCGGCCGGTTTTTTTGCTGTTTTTTATCTCGGTTTTCTCAGCGGCTTTGTCCTCGGAATTCGAATCGACTTTGGGTTGTGGCAATTACTTATGTTTGTATTTACCGTAAAGTCTTCTGACATAGGCGCTTATACAATCGGGACTCTATTTGGAAAGCACAAGTGTTCTCCCAAAATAAGTCCCGGTAAAAGCTGGGAGGGTCTGGCGGGAGCCGTCGTATTTGCCTCGATTGTGGCTGTCGTTTTTTCGCATTTCTGTGGTATAATGAATTTGTGGTCTGCGGTAATTTTCGGAGCGGGCTTTGCGATCTTTGGGCAATTGTCGGATTTGGCCGAGTCGATGATAAAACGCGACGCCGAGCAAAAGGATTCGTCCAACACCGTCCCGGGATATGGCGGTATATTGGATATAATAGATTCGCCGCTTGCCACGGCCCCTGTGGCGTATCTGTTTTTTATGCTCACCGTGGGTCGATGAGGAAGACTATTGGAGTTTAAGATAAAATTAGATTCTGAAACGCAGCGAACCGAACTTTTCGGTCCCGCCGATACGCATCTGAAAGCCTTGCGCGCTGCCATGGATGTTCGAATCACCGCTCGCAACGGTAATATGGTAATCACCGGCGAGAAGAGAAATGTCGAGCGCACCGCTGACATTATCGACAGAATGCAAAAACGCCTCATCCGCCGCGGCTCACTCGATAAATCGGACGTGGAAGAATTGATGATGCAGGCACAAAACAGCCTCGATACCGCTGAAAGTGAGGCTGTAGAGGTCTATTCCGGTAAGGGTATCATCGAACCTGTGACAAAGGGCCAGTTGAAATATGTCGAAACAATGTTCGCCAACGACTTGATCTTCTGCATCGGGCCGGCCGGCACCGGAAAAACATACCTGGCTGTCGCCATGGCGGTCTCCATGCTAAAGAAAAAACAAATCAGAAAGATTGTTCTGGCAAGGCCGGCAGTCGAAGCCGGAGAAAAATTAGGATTCCTGCCCGGTAATTTACAGGCCAAGGTAAACCCGTATCTAAGACCCCTTTTCGACAGCCTCGAAGATATGATGGACTTTGCTCAGATGAGAAAATTCATAGAAATGGATATCATCGAAGTTATACCACTTGCCTTTATGCGGGGAAGGACGCTCAATGAGGTCGTGATTATTTGTGACGAGGCTCAGAATACCTCACCATCACAGATGTTGATGGTGCTGACCAGATTAGGGCGCGGCTCCAAAATGATTATCACCGGCGACATCACACAGATCGATTTGGAAAAAGGACAGACCAGTGGAATGATAGACGCCTGCCGGAGATTAAAAGGCATAGACGGAATCGGCTTTGTTGAGCTGGAAGAAATCGACATTGTGAGGCATAAACTGGTTCAGAACATCGTCCAGGCGTACGATAAAACGAGGAAATGACATAACGTTTGAAGGCCGATAAGTGGTTCTCAAGAAAAAGAAAATAAGCGCGCGACGTCAGCATGTGCGTGACAACATATCCGCCGAGCGGTTTGCACGTCTGAGCCGGCTTGCAAACAGCACTTTGCCGGTAGCCGTGCTGGTATGGGTTCTCTTTGTTATGGCAACTACGGCTATACTTGGTATAGATACGTCAAAGGGAATCGGCTTCTTCAAGTGGAAACCATACAGGGAAATCCTTGCCTTAGCTACCATCGTGGTATTGGTTTGTGCCGGAGCCGCCTTGTATATCCATCACTACCAGCGAAGGGTGATGCTAAGACCTACTCGCAGTATTGCCTTAGCCGGATTGTTTCTCGTCCTGCTTGCCCTAACAAGGGTCGGCTCTCTTTATCCTGAGTCGGTGTATATGGCAACAGGCTCGGCGGTAACAAGTGCCATAATCCTGACCATAGCCTACAATCAGAGATTCGCTATCGGCATGACTTTGTTTTATTGTATCCTGGCGTGCTTTGCCGTGGGCAGGGTTCCGGAGGTTGAATTGTTCCTGACAATGATGGCTGGTGTCGTTACGTGCTGTTTTGCGCTCAAGGAAATCCGAACCAGGATGAAACTGATAGAGGTGACGGTCGTTGCTTCTGTGGCGGTTTTCGTAACTTCAACCGCCTTGGGAATTATACAGAAAGAGGCACTCGGGACTATCTCATACAGGTCGGGAAGTGCGGCAATTATTACCGTTGCCGTCGGTCTGGTCATCCAGGGTTTTTTGCCGTTGATTGAGAAAGTGTTCGGCATAGCAACAAGCATGACGCTCATGGACTACAGCGACGCGAATCAGCCGTTGCTCAGAAAACTCGCTATGGAGGCACCCGGCACTTTCAGCCACAGTCTTTTAATCGGCACGATAGCGGAATCCGCCGCTGAAGCCGTCGGCGCCAACGGGCTGTTGTGCCGAGTCGGCTCTTACTACCATGACGTTGGCAAAATCAACAAGCCCGCGTACTTTATCGAAAACACGATGGGCTCGGCCAGTCGCCACGACCAACTGTCCCCGGCAATGAGTCAACTGGTGATAGTCGGACACGTCAAAGACGGTATCGAGATAGCAAGGGAGTTCGGCCTGCCGGCCGTACTTCGGCAATTCGTTGAAACCCACCACGGAACGACCCTCATCGAATACTTTTACAATGAAGCCAAAAAGCAGCAGGACGACAAGCAGGCCGCCGTTTCTGAAGCCGAGTTCAGATACCCCGGCCCAAAACCGAGAACAAAAGAAGCTGCAATAGTCATGCTCGTTGACAGTGTGGAAAGTGCCACGCGGTCGCTGACCGAGCTGACACCGTCCAGGATAGATGCTGTCGTCCATAACATAGCTATGAAACGCCTACAGGACGGCCAGTTCGACGAATGTGACCTCACGCTCAGAGAGCTAAGTCAGATTGAAGCAAGCATATCCAAGTCTCTGGCTGCACACCATCACGGCAGAATCGCGTATCCCACCTCCCCCGATGAGCCTGCCGAAACGCCGACGCGAGAGCCACAGCAGGCGGGAAAAAACTGACCGAAATGAGCGCCGAGCAAACCGATATTGTTGTCGAGATTACCTGCGATTGCCGGGACCTTGAAGTTGATTTCGATAGACTCAGAGAACTTGCCCGACATGTTTGCCGGCGTTTTGCTCTCGAAAAAGCAACGATTAATATTGCGATTGTCGGTGATGACACCATCAAAAAAGTCAACGCTGAATTCCTGAATGTGCCTCGGCCGACCGATGTAATCAGCTTCGATTTGTCCGAGGAAACAGACGCAAAAAGCTTTGACCTGGTAATAAACGCCGAAGAGGCCGCCAGGCAGGCCATACAAAGGGGCCATTCGGCTGAGGCCGAACTGGCGCTTTACATAACGCACGGACTGCTGCACAATCTGGGATTTGACCACGCCGGCCAGGCCGGAAGCCGAAAAATGCACAGCACAGAAGATGAGATTTTACAACAGGCCGGCTTTGGTATAATATATGGGAAGTAACTGTCTGCGTAAAACAAACTAAAGTAAGGACAGGACTTTTGCACAACTTCAGTGAGAAATATGAACCAAACTAAAGGGGTGGTATCAATTGGATGAAGTCGGATGGTTGATGTTGTTGATTTGCCTGCTTGCGGGCACGTCTCTGTTCTTTTCACTGAACAACCTGGCACTTAGGACATTTTCCCGCGTCAGGTTGCAGGAAGAATTCAAGGCGGCAAACAAAGAGGCTGTTGTCGAAGGCTTCATTGAAAATGTTGAAAAGCTGATTTTGACCAGCTCCTTATTTCGGCTCATTGCAAACATCGGCATATTGCTTGCGCTGTTCGCTTTGCTGGCAGCAAAAAGCTATATCCTCGCTTTTATCATAGCCCTGCTGATATTTGCAGTCATTACTCTGGCAGTCCCACATTCATGGGCGAAACACAGCGGCGAAAAAATACTGCCACGAACATACAAGGTACTGGAAGTGTTTGCATATATCGCAACGCCTGTGCTGTATGTTTTCAGAATCCACGACGGTCTTGTCCGGCGGCTGGCGGGGGTGACCGAAGCAAGCCCCGAGGCCACGCAGGACCAGAAACAGGAAGAGATTCTCAGCGTTGTCGAGCAGGGCCGAATGGAAGGTGTCGTTGACGAAGAAGAAATGGAGATGATCGAAAGCGTCCTCGAATTAGGTGATACAACCGCCGAGGAAATCATGACTCCACGAACGGATGTGGTCGCTGTCAGGGTTGACGATGATTTGGAGACCGTTCTCGAAACCGTAATCCAAGCCGGCCATTCGCGCATACCGGTTTACGAGGAAAATATAGATAAAATCGTCGGCTTGATATACGCAAAGGACCTACTTGACCAGGTCGGTAAAAGCGCCGGCGATTTCAACATCCGCCAGAAAATGAGGCAGGCTTACTTCGTACCCGAAACCAAACCGCTCAAGTCGCTGCTCCACGAATTCCAGAATCAAAAACTCCATTTGGCCGTTGTATTGGATGAATACGGCGGAACATCGGGCATTGTAACGATAGAGGACATCCTCGAGGAGCTTGTCGGCGAGATTGTGGATGAATATGAAGAGAGGCCACCCGAACCCATAAAGAAACTGAATGAAACGACTATTGAGGCCGATGCCCGCACCTACATCGACGACCTTAACGACCAGTTCGAGCTGAATCTGCCCGAAGATGAGGATTACGATACGTTGGGCGGCTTTGTTTTCTCGCACTTAGGTTCGATTCCGAAGACCGGCGAGAGCTTTGAGTATGAAGATGTCAAGTTTACAATTACCGCCGCCGAGGCAAGAAGGATCAAGCGGGTAAGGATCCAAAAGTGGCCGACCGAAGAAAAAACAAACCTATAGTGTAAACTCAGAGTCCGGAACGCAGGTAAAGGCCAATTATTTAGCCCCACGTTTTACGTGGGGTTTTAGCTTTATTTGTGAACCGGCATATGAGGTTTTAGGGCCATGTTAAAAAAAGATAAAGCGGTTTGCCTGCGCACCGCAGATTATTCCGAGACCTCACAGGTTGTAACCCTCTTTACAAGAGGCTCCGGCAAACTAAGCGCCATCGCAAAAGGCGCCAAACGGCCCAAATCCGCATTTGACGGCCCCATCGAACCCTTTTCTTTCGGCGACATTGTTTATTCGGCCCCCCGCTCCGCTAAACTTGCCACCTTAACCGAATTCAATCAAGAGTCCGGCTTTTTAAATCTGCGAAAGAACCTGGCCGCACTTAATTGTGCTTACTTCACCGCCGAATTATTGGAAGCCTTCACCTATGAACTCGACCCCCACACCGACCTTTTCGACTTTTTCCTGCAATTCCTCACCGATATTGCCGGCGCCGATAGTCGCGAAGGGCTCGGCCTTTTGATATTGTTTCAATTAACCCTTCTGGCCGAAGTCGGCACAAAACCACTCCTCGGCGAATGTGCAAACTGCCATAATCGGTTCAGTGATAAGTGGCGCGAGATTCATTTCGCAAGTTCAGCCAACGGCCTGATTTGTCACGATTGCGAGCAGGCCTTTACCGACAAAATCCGCCTCACAAAAAACGCCGCCGCAGCCCTTGCCGACATCAAGCTTATCAGTTCTGCAGGCGAGAAAACACTGAACGAAATCGAAAGAGCCCTCATCTACCACTTCACCGAACTAATGCACCGCCGGCCAAAAATGGCAAAATCCTTCCTGTAACTCAAACTAACCGTTTTTGTTTTAAGACACGGATTAACACCGATTTCTTAATAAATTTCTTAGACACGGATTAACACCGATTAACACTGTTTATAAGTTCCTGGGTCCCCGCTTCCGCGGGGATGACAATATTAACACTGTTCTAAAGGGACTGGATTCCCGCGCCCTCTTGTTATTCCCGCGCTCTCTTGTTATTCCCGCGCTCTCTTGTCATTCCCGCGCTCTCTTGTCATTCCCGCGCCCTCTTGTCATTCCCGCGAAAGCGGGAATCCAGGCTATTTAGCCCCGCCCGCCGGGCGGGGTTATCTTCATTAAGATTCCATTTCGCAAAGCGCTTCCACCTCAGCCCCAAAGGGGCGTAATAACTTAGACCGGCGTAAGCGAAGCGCTAGCCTGAGTAACTGGTATTTGACGGGCATATTTGGTATTTTAGTGAAGTAACCGGTCAGGGTGGTAACCGGACTAACGTTGAATGAAGGGTCTCAAATGAATATATTAGCTTTAATTGGCAGTCCTCGAAAAGCAGGCAACACCGATATTTTGGTAGATCAGATTTTGAAAGGTTGCCGGGAAACCGGATATGAAACCCAAAAACTTTACCTCTACGATTATGAAATATCTCCCTGCGTTGACTGCCGTGCTTGTAAGCAAAAGGATTACAGATGTGTCATCGAAGACGGTATGCGGGAAATTTATCCGAAAATGGAGCAGGCTGATTTGCTTATCTTCGGCACGCCCGTTTACTGGTAC
>Ga0114922_10000314_pt1 | contig 46444 bp, 48 predicted proteins | sample AartaG_FD_100975 | JGI IMG/M metagenome (GOLD analysis project Ga0114922, IMG submission 100975) | Deep subsurface microbial communities from Aarhus Bay to uncover new lineages of life (NeLLi) - Aarhus_00045 metaG | ecosystem: Environmental > Aquatic > Marine > Oceanic > Sediment | place... | reverse complement strand
TCAGGAAAAATACAATGTATCACTACAGGTAAGTGAAGAAGCCGAGGAACTTATAATCCAAAAGGGCTACAGCGGACAATATGGGGTAAGAGAACTTAAAAGAACACTTGACCGGCTGATGCAGATTCCTTTAAGTAAATTGATCCTGAGCGGTGAGTTAAGAAAACATAACTCCTGGCAGGTAGCCTGTAAAGGGGATACAATTTCCATTCTGCCTGAGAGTTAAAATAATATTTACTTCAAATTATAAAAGACATCCAGCCCCAGATACTCTGCTTCACTTCCCAGCTCTTCCTCTATCCTCAGCAGTTGGTTGTATTTGCAGACTCTGTCTGTTCTTGAGGGGGCTCCTGTCTTTATCTGGCCGGCATTTACTCCTACTACAATATCGGCAATAGTGGTATCTTCGGTCTCTCCCGACCTGTGCGATACTACGACCGTATAGCCTGCCTTCCTGGCCATCTCGATTGCATCCATTGTCTCGGACAGAGTGCCTATCTGGTTTACCTTGATCAAGATAGAATTGGTAATTCCAAGCTTTATTCCTTTTTTAAGCCTTTCGGTATTTGTGACAAAAAGATCGTCACCTACCAGCTGGACTTTGCTGCCGATCTTCTCTGTGAGTTCCTTCCACCCATCCCAGTCTTCTTCAGCCATTCCATCTTCTATTGAGATTATGGGGTACTTTTCTACAAGTTTTTTGTAATATTCAACCATTTCTGAAGGCGTTAAGACCTTACCTTCGCCCTTGAGGTTATATTTCCCATTCTTATAAAACTCCGTAGCTGCCGGATCAAGTGCGATGTAGACATCTTTACCCGGCTTGAACCCGGCATTTTTTATTGCCTTTATTATATACTTTATTGCATCCTCATTAGTCTTTAGATCAGGAGCAAAGCCGCCTTCGTCGCCCACTGCGGTATTAAGCCCTTCTCTTTTCAGTACTGCCTTCAGATTATGGAATACTTCCACTCCCATCCTTAAAGCTTCACTGAAATTAGATGCACCGAGCGGCATTACCATAAACTCCTGCAGATCTACGCTATTATCTGCATGCTTACCGCCGTTTAAAATATTCATCATCGGCGATGGAAGAATATGAGCATTGACTCCCCCCAGATATTTGTAGAGGGGCAGGTCAAGTGCTGCTGCAGCAGCTTTTGCCACAGACAGGGAAACACCTAATATAGCGTTGGCTCCCATTTTAGACTTGTTTTTGGTACCGTCCAGGTCAATCATGGCCCTGTCTATTTCCTGTTGATAAATAGCATCCATGCCCTCAAGCTCCGGGGCAATAAGGGAATTCACATTTTCTACCGCTTTTTGGACACCTTTGCCCATATATCTTTTCTTATCATTATCCCTGAGTTCTACAGCTTCAAACGCACCGGTAGATGCTCCGGAAGGTACCGCAGCCCTTCCGGCTGCTCCACAGTCCAGCATGGTCTCGACCTCTACAGTCGGATTTCCTCTTGAATCCAGGATTTCTCTTGCAAAGATTTGTGTAATTTCAGTCAAATCACTCATGAATATTCTCCCTCTTATATAATTTAATAACTGAATATTTAAATTTTCAGCTGCTAAGTAGATTTTCTACGGTATTATAACACAATATAGTTTGTATAAAACATTATATTAGTATTTATTAAATTTTTAAATTAATTGAAAATATATTTGAAATATATCAAAAATCTGTTTAAATATCATTTGGTCTGTAAAGTTTTGTTTTATATATATATATATTAAATAATAAATTGAAGAGCAGGGATAAAATGAGAATTAAGATAATTAAAAAAACACTTTCTCTAGCTGTCATTATTGCTGCAGTCATAATAGTCTCACTTAACCTTTCGGCCTGTAATGTATTCGGGGATGACACAACCGATTTTGATACTTTTGAAGTGACCAGGGGTGATATCGTACAGACCGTTTCCGCCAGTGGATATATCGACAGTATATCACACCATAACTACTCCCTTTCTACAGCGGGTAAAGTCAAATACACACTGGTTGAAGGAGCCGCGTTCGGCAAGGGCGATGTGCTTTTTGAAATAGACAGCGAAAGGCACGAACTGCTTGCAGCGCAAGCAGAAGAAAACGTAAATATATCCAGAGATTCCCTGGAACTTGCCAGGTTAAACTACCAGCAGGCACTGGATGCCAACCATATAGCAGTACAGCTATCTGAAATAAATACCGGACTTGCAGAGCAGACCACCCAATCTGCATACACTGCAATGGTAGGTACAGAAAATATATCCAACCAGTTAACAGCAAGCGCAAAGAATGCATGGGACGAAGCAGAAAAAATACTGGCGCAGGCCATATCAGACGGTATTACAGGTACCCAGCTTGCACAATATGAGGCAAATGCCAGTAATGCTGAAGCTAATTACAATGCTGTAAAGGCACAGCAGAATTCCAGCCTGTCTTCTGCACAAAGCGGATTTGAACAATCGCAATTAAGCCAATCATCAGCCAGCTGGACTAATTTAAGCAGTACGCAGACCGCAGAGGCTCAGATAGATATAACCAGAAAAAATATTGACCAGGCGGAAGAACAGCTTCATCTTTCTGAAATAAGCCTGGAGCTTGCCAAAATGGATATGGATGACTGTATAATCTATGCGCCTTATGATGGAATTGTACTTTCTTCCGGCTACGGCGAGGGAGAATATGCCGGTCCGGGAGTACCCGCAATTTCCATAATAAGCAGCGATTTTGTGGTGAAGACGGAAGTAAACGAGACCGATGTGGTGGGTTTGGAAGTCGGGCAGGATGTTGAGTTAAGGCTGGATGCTTATTATGAACATGAATTTACCGGTAAAATAATCCAGATATCTCCTATCTCCAGTAATATCGGCGGGGTGGTATCATTTGAGATCACAGTAGAGCTGGATACAGCAGACGGTCCTCAAGTTTTATACGGCTTTTCAGCAAGTCTTGATATAACTACTTCCAGCATGGAAAACATTTTATTTGTTCCGATACAGTATATATATGAAGAAGACGGTATATCGTATGTGGATATTTTGACCGAAGAAGGAGATACGGTAAAAACAGAAGTGACCACCGGGATATTCAATTACGACTTTATAGAAATAAAATCAGGCCTTAGCGAGGGAGATACCGTTATAATTTCGTCAATTTAATAAAGATAAGAACGATTAATTTAAATTATGAAGAGATTTATGGAAAATATAAAAGTTGCCTTTCAGGCTCTTTTTTTAAATAAAATGAGATCTTTTCTGACCATGCTGGGAATAATAATAGGAGTCGGTGCAGTAGTCGCCATGCTGTCTATTGGTACAGGTGCACAGCAGTCAATTATAAGCACCGTACAGGATATAGGATCCAACTTAATCATTATAATGCCTGGTAATCCAGAAGAAGAACAAATGATGCCGGGACCCCAGATGATGTTTGTTGAAGAGACTGCAGAAGTCGGACCGGATGATATTAAAGCTATTGAAAGAGAGGCGACTCTTATTACTGAAGTAGCTCCGGTAATAATGGGTTCTGGTATAGTTTCTTATATGAATAAAAACACACAACCGCAGATATTTTCTACAACTGAAAATGGAAGAGAACTTTATAATATGGATGTGGAAAAAGGGAAGTTTTATTCCAGGGGCGATGTCTCAAGCTCTGCAAATGTTGCAGTTATAGGACAAACTGTGGTAAAAAAACTTTTTGGTAAGATTAACCCAATCGGTAAGATAATAAAGATAGATGGTCAGAATTTTAAAGTAATCGGCATACTGGAGTCCAGGGGGGCAACTTCATATGGCCTTGATCAGGATGATTTTGTATCAATCCCTATTACTACTGCCCAGAACAAATTATTTGGATCCGATTCTTCTTATGACATGATACTGACCCAGGGTATAAACGAAGAAGTAATAGACGATGCTATCAAGGAAATAGAAGATATACTAAGGAAAAGTAGGAATATAAGGTTTGGAGAAAAAAATGACTTCCAGATCCAAAGCCAGGCCCAGATACTTGATGTTATAAACACCATTACCAGTATTTTCACTGTGGTTATTGCAGGAATTGCCGGCATATCACTTCTAGTAGGTGGGATAGGAATAATGAATATAATGCTGGTATCAGTAACTGAAAGGACCAGAGAGATCGGGATACGTAAAGCCATAGGGGCTAAAAACCGTGATATACTTGTCCAATTTATGGTTGAAAGTATAGTACTCAGTGTAACCGGCGGTATTTTTGGTATCTTATTTGCAGTTCTTGTGTCCGTAATATTAAGCAGGTTCACTGTCCTGGATGCTTCCATTACAGTGCTTCCCATAATCATTGCCCTTAGTTTCTCTACAGTAATAGGCCTTTTCTTTGGTATTTATCCGGCAATGCGTGCAGCAAGACTTAATCCTATAGATGCATTAAGATATGAATGATGAAATAACAGATATTATTTGGCTTCGTCTATGCCCTTCTTTAGTTCTTCAAAATATTCCTTTGCTTTCTTCCCTGCCTGTGCCGCTTTTTCAGTAATAAATTCACAGGTCTCGCCGCAGTGTTCCTCCATATATTCCTTCAATATTTTGCGGGACTCTTCGCCCTTGCGGGGCGCAATAAGAACCCCGACAAGGACTCCGAGCCCAAACACAATCAGGGAATAGCCAAGAACATCGGAACTTTTCATACTATTTCTTCTCCTTATTGACCCTTCTCCTCTTTCTTGCCCTTATTACCTGCCAAACTATGATCAGTATTACTCCTATTATAATCCATACCGGAGCAGTAACAATCAAAACCATTACTATATAATTAAAAACGGTTACTGCTCCTCTTAATCCTCTCTTTAATGCTTCAACAAAACCCCAGTCAGAAGTAGCTTTTATGGGTTCAGGTTCATAAAGATAGACTTCAATAGTAGAAAAAGATACCCTATCTTCCATGTAGTTCATTTGGCCCTTGATTATCTCGATCTGCTCCTGGACATTACTCAGTTCATACTGTACTTCCAGGCTGTCGCTGACCTTTTTGGACTGTGCCATCAGGTCCAGAAGAATTTCCTGCTGGGCTTCATAATTCTTTAACCTGCTTTCAAGATCTATATACTCCGGGGTTACATCCTGTCCGGACATAGAAATACTCTTGACATCACCCATTTCTTTGACCCTTTCTATAGCAGAACTATACCTCTTATTGGGTAGCCTTATAGTAATGCTTCCGCTGGTAAGATTGCCTTCAGAATCAGAATAGCTGTAAGTATTTGATACAAAACCGCCATTCTGTTCTGCCAGATTTGTGATCTCAGACAGAATATCTTCAAATTCTCCTTTTTCTACTTCAAGATCGATATAGGCACTTTTAATCACCATTCTGTCACCAGGAAGCGGAGCATCACTGTACTGTATTTCAGTATCGTTTGCAGCTTTGACTTCTTCTTCATATGCTCCTGATTCGACTGAATCCCTCGAGGCTTCCATCACAGCTTCTTCTTCCCCGTAATAATCAACTAATTCAGCTTCTCCTTGTGCGGCATAGTCCTTACAGCCTGCAAGGGCCACTCCTGATACTAAAACACCGGCCAAAAAGATGATTAATAATTTTGACAGTATTTTTTTGATCTTCATCTCTACCTCCATTACTGCTAATTATTGTTTTGATATTAAAATTATAATATATATTCGAAAAAATACAGTATTAATTGAGACAATTGAATAAAAAGTTTTGAAGTACCGACTGTATATACTGATAGTTATTGCCAGACACTGGTTCTGATATATTCATCAATAGCTGCAGCTGCTTTTTTCCCTGCACCGATAGCCAGTATGACCGTAGCGGCACCGGTGACTATATCGCCGCCCGCAAAGACGCCCTTTATATTCGTTTTCCCCGTCTCGAGGTCAGCTTTAATATTTCCCCACTTGTTAAGTTCAAGCTTCGGGATGGTAGATGTAAGGACCGGATTAGGACCCTGGCCTATAGCCATTATTACTACATCCACATTTATATTAAATTCTGAACCTTTTACAGGTATAGGCCTTCTCCTGCCAGAATCATCAGGTTCGCCCAGTTTCATTCTGATACATCTTATCTCGCTTACCCAGCCATCCTTTCCGATTATTTCTACGGGGTTGGTCAGCAGATTAAATTCAATTCCCTCTTCTCCGGCATGTTTTATTTCTTCATCCCTGGCCGGCATCTCCTGCTCGCTTCTTCTGTATATCAGATATACATGTTCTGCACCCAGCCTTTTTGCTGTCCTGGCTGAATCCAGTGCAACATTACCGCCGCCGACTACTGCCACTCTGGCTCCTCTGATAATAGGAGTGTCGCATTCAGGAAACCTGTAAGCTTTCATAAGGTTTGATCTTGTAAGATATTCATTGGCTGAATATACCCCGTTCAGATTTTCTCCGGAGATATTCATAAAATAAGGGAGGCCCGCTCCCGTAGATATAAAAACTGCCTTAAATCCTTCATCAAATAATTCATCTATTATCAAAACTTTTCCTATTACCATATTTACCTCGATCTTGACTCCCAGATGCTTTAAATATTCTATGTCTTTTTTTACTATTTCTTTGGGAAGCCTGAATTCAGGAATACCATAGACTAAAACTCCCCCCGGCTCATGAAGGGCCTCAAAAATAGTTACCTGATATCCCAGTCTTGCCAGTTCTGTTCCACATGTAAGCCCGGCCGGACCCGACCCGATCACAGCAATTTTTTCCCTTGTACACTTTTTAGTGACTTCTGACCACGCACATTTCTCTACGCCTTCGGCTATCCTCTTAAGCTCACGGTCCGCTACATATCGTTCCAGCCTTCCGATAGCCACCGGATCATCCTTAATACCCAGTATACATGTTTTTTCACACTGGTCCTCCTGAGGGCATACTCTTCCGCACACGGCAGGAAGACCGTTACATTCCCTTATTTTCTCAAGAGCTTTACTAAATTTCTTTTTCTGGATCAGTTCTATAAAGCTTTTTATGTCAATTCCTGCAGGACACCCTTCTATGCATCTGGGCTTCTTGCACTGAATACACCTGGATGCTTCACGGAGAGCGTCATCTTCAGTATACCCCATAGTCACTTCATTAAAATTTTTACTCCGCTCTACAGGATCCTGTTCAGGCATAGCCGTGCGGGGTATCTTTTCAATCTTATTTTTTTTACTTTTCTTTTCAGCCATTCATCCAATAATCATATTACTTTTCCGGCAGCCTGCACTGTTGTTCGTAAAGGCCCATACACTCTTCTTCATGACTGCAGTATACTTTCTGTCTTGACAGCAGAAGATCAAAATCTACTCTGTGACCGTCAAATTCCGGCCCATCCACACATACAAATTTGGTCTTGCCGTCTACTTCTACCCTGCATGACCCGCACATCCCGGTACCGTCTACCATTATGGAATTAAGGGACACTATGGTCTTTATGTTAAAGGGTCTCGTTACCTCAGCTGCACTCGCCATCATTAGAGCGGGCCCTATTGCTATCACTCTTGCAATACCAGCCTTCTTATCTGCTTTACTGCCTAAATTTTCCTCCAGATACTGCTTTAGAAAACCTGATACAAATCCGTGATACCCGATAGAACCGTCATCACTGCAGACATACAGTTCATCAGATACATTCTCCATATCTTTTTTTAAGATGAGAAGATCCCTGCTTCTGGCACCGATAATGGATATCACATAGTTGCCGGCTTTTTTTAATTCTCTGGCTATGGGAAAAATGGGAGCTATACCTACTCCGCCGCCTACGCAGATGACTCTTCCAAAGTTTTCAATCTCCGAAGCATTGCCAAGAGGACCGACAATATCTTTTATACTGTCACCCTGTTTTAAATTGGAAAGCAGGGCCGTAGTCTTCCCCACTCTCATAGAGACCAGACTTATTATTCCCTTACCGCGGTCATAATCTGCAATAGTCAGGGGTATTCTTTCCCCTTCTTCATTTATCCTGATCACTACAAACTGGCCGGCTCTTGCCTTTCTTGCTATAAGCGGGGCTTTGAGGTAGAACCTGTCTATATTTTCTACAAGATTTTCTTTCTTTATTATCTTATACAAAAACTCATCACTTTTTATTTTTATAAATATCTCTTATCTTTAAATCTCAAGTCTTTTTAATATATTTACTTAATCCGGCAGCAATTTTTTGAATTGATCCTTTAAATTTTTCATCTGCATCGCAGGGAGAAAAATGCTTCATATCCGACTCTCTTACCCTATCGCTGTAGGGAAGTTCTCCCAGTATTTTAAAATCATTTAAGTTGGCGGATATAAATTTTTTTTCTTCACCAGTCCTTACTTTGTTTATTACTGCATAAAGTTCTTTTATTCCCAGGTCACCTGACATCTTCTTAATGGCCCTTGCAGTCTGAACACTTCTGAGCCCGGGTTCCGTTACAACAATCAGCGCATCCATGTTTTCACAGGTACCCCTGCCAAGGTGTTCTATACCCGCTTCCATATCAAGAATGACAATCTCTTCCTGATTTACCACCAGATGCCTGAAAAGATTTTTGAGGAGAACATTTTCAGGACAATAACACCCGCTGCCGCCGGCTTTTATTGTCCCGGCAACAAGCAGCCTTACACCGCCGATATCTATCCCGAACTTTTCAGGAATATCATCTACCCTGGGATTTAGTTTAAAGAATGCCCCGTACCCTCCGGGCTTGGCTCCGGTCCTCTCTTCAATCAATTTTTTCATCTCCACAAGCGGTGTGATCTTTAAAGCTTCATCGTAATCAATTCCCAGAGCAGAGGCCAGGTTTGCATCAGGATCAGCATCAACAGCAATTACTTTATATTTCTTATCAGCATAATATTTGGAAAGGCATGCTGCCAGAGTAGTCTTGCCTACTCCACCCTTACCGGATATTGCAATTTTCATTTAACCAGATCCTGTCCAATATCAATTTTTTATTACCAGCTTCCGCTGGCTCCGCCGCCTCCGGAAGAACCGCCGCCGAATCCGCCGAAGCCTCCTCCTCCGGAAGAGATCCCTCCTCCGCCGCTTCCGCTGGACAAGTATGATGTCCTGCTCTTTTTCGGTATGGTGACTTCTTTTTTATCACTATACCCACAGTTCGAGCACACCCTTTCTACCAGTTTCCTGCCGGCAGCAGTATAAGTAGCAGCTTTAAGTATTGTTGACTTTATCTTCAGGCTGAATTTCCTGCACCTGGGGCACCTTTTCTTAAAGAAGTTTACAAGTATTATTATTATAATTATTACAAGAGGAATAGGAAAACAGCACCAACACATTGAAGGAAATCCTGAAAAAAAACTGGTCAATGATGAAACAGGATTTTCTGTGATCGGTGCAATACCTCCGCCCCCGCCGGAGCTGAGCGGTTCAAGGCCTTCCTCTATGTATATCTGGTCCGCTATGGCAATAATCGCATTATAAAGGCCCGTATAAAAATTTCCGCTTGAAAAATTGGGGACAATTATTTCATTAATAATATTGCCTGCCTCAAGGTCAGTTATCACTCCTTCCAGGCCGTATCCTACCTCGATCCTTAAGGGCCTCTTTCCAACTTCACCCTCAGTGCAGATCAATATAAGAATGCCGTTATCTTCTTTGTCTTTCCCGATCCCCCATTCTTCAAAAAGTTCTACGGCGTATTCTTCCTCTGTGATTCCCTGCAGACTGTCTACTATCACCACTGCTATTTCACTGCCTGTATCTCCTTCAATCCTTGAAGCAAGATTTTCCAGATTATCCCTGGAACTGCTGTCCAGCAGCCCGATATAATCATTTATATATCCTGTCCAGGCAGGGAACTCTACATCATCGGAATGAAGAAAACCAGGAAAGGAAAGGAAGCAAATTAAAAAAAATACTAAAAATAAGATAAGTCTTTTTTTTAATTTATATAAAATCAATTTCATTGTTTAATCAAGTTCCAGGTCCAGTTCCGGAGCTACATCTGCTCCTTCTCTGGCTTCAAAGAATTCTCTTTCCTCAAATCCAAACCAGCCTGCTATTATGTTCCTCGGGAACATCTTTATATAGACATTATATTCCTTGACTGCCTTATTAAATCTGCTTCTTTCAACCGTGATCCTGTTCTCTGTTCCCTCCAGCTGGGTCATAAGATCCTGTATGGTACCGCTTGCCTTAAGTTCGGGTGTATCTTCAACTGTGACTTTGATATCATCAATAATGGAATTTATCTCTTGATTGGCACTATCGATATCAGCCAGTGATTCTGCTTCCTGTATGCCTGCCCTGGCTGCTGCTATAGCTTCAAATATATCTTTTTCCAGCTGCATATAAGCTTTGGCACTTTCAGCCAGATTCGGTACCAGATCAAGTCTTCTTTCGTAAACATTCTGTACCTGTGCCCAGGCTTCGTCGACTTCTGTCTCTTTGGCGACCATGTTATTTCTTGAATCTATAACATAGGCAACCAAGATCAGTCCTGCAATGACTATTACCGCTATAAAACCGATTATACATCCCAAAGTAATCTTTTTACGCATAAAAATTCATACTCCTCTCACTTTTTCTTACAAACTTTTACTACTGCGGGTCTTATTAAAAAATCATCTATCATATAACCTTTCTTTATGACTTCCAGAATATTACCCTCATCAACATCTTCCACTGCTTCGGTGGCAACTGCTTCACAGACCTCAGGATTGAATTCCTCACCTTTTGGATCAATGACTTTAACATTTTCTTTCTCCAGCAGTTCTATCAGTTTCGCATAAATCATCTTTACGCCCTTTAAGAACTCATCGTCTTCTTTCTTTAACTTCTTACCTGCCTCAATGGCCATTTCAAAATTATCAATTATGGGAAGAAGCTTTTCAATTAAATCCTTATTTGCCCTTTTAATATGTTCCAGATGCTCTTTTAGGGTTCTTTTTCTATAATTATCGTAATCTGCCTGTAACCTCTTAATTCTATCTATGTAATCTTCTTCAATCTTTTTATAACTTTCAAGTTCTTTTCTTAGAAGTTCTATTTCTTCTTCAAGTTCTTCTGCTTCTAATTTTTCCTTTATACCTTTCTTTAAAATACTTTCCGGTACTTCTTTTTTTTGCTTTTTAATCATAGTTTTAGACACATCACTTTCATAGAAAATCTTGAACAGAAAATAAGATATATTATATATAGGAAGGAGATATTTTAAAAGTTTTAATTCCTATTGGTAATTTCTACCTACGCTTACAACAGTAATATCGCCAGTAGATACGATCTCATCAGTAAAGAAGTGACCGTCACAATCTACCGGGGCAAAATGGAAATGGACTGTGATCTTTTCATTCCAGCCAGCTGAAACGTTCTGTACTTTGATCGCTATTTTTATCTTTTCACCAGGTTCCAACCCGTCTATTGCCGATCCTATTTTTTCAGGTGATACTATCTCAGTGTTAGTATCAGTAGTAACAGTTATAGTGTCAATATCGGTAGTCAGGTCAGTTTCGGTTATGGTAGTCTCTTCAGTCGTTGTCATCAGTCTTTTTAGATTGACTTCGCTTGTCTCTGTCCTCTGGGTAGTAACCTTTACAGTTACAGTCTTGGTCAGACCATCAGCGCTGAACTCAGTTGTCGTTTCAGTATCAGTAGTACCTCCGGTATTTACCCAGTCTGCGATATAGGTCTCATAAATATCCTCGTCTGAATAGTAATATACATCAGCGTCTTCAGGATTCCATATATGGACTTCCCATAAAGGAGCTATTTCCATTTCGCTGTCAGGATTGGGATTTAGTTTTTCCCAGACTCTCATAGGCTGAAGGTCAAGTGTCACATTTCCAAGATTGGTTATCTCATAATACTGGGTAAACCATTCTCTTCTGCTGATAGAAATATCGCTGAACGGAGGAACCATTTCAATAGCTATAGAATAGTCAGGTGCAGGGATCGCCAAAGTATCACTTGATACGGTTCGTCCTGCTTCATCCAGAGTCCATAGAGAATAAAAGTAAGACCTGCCTTCTTCTATATCTTCATCAACATAAGAACCGGTATTTATATTACCAAAAGTAGCAATGACATCATCGCTTGCAAGATCGGGGCTGATGCAGGGATCTAATATCCTGACTAATTTATATGAATTAAAGTTATCATCAATACTCGGTGTCCAGCTTAAATAATTGGCACTGCCCTGCTGGTATCCTGTAAGATCAGATGGATCCGGGACGATCAGATCTTTAAAGACCAATACATCTTTAAATACCGGTGAGCTTATAAATCCATCCTCTGTTATTGCCCAGGTAGCTATTTCATTATTATCCGATTTTAATGAAACTCCATCCAGTTCAAAAAAACCGTTTTCGTTACATAAAACTTCACCTATGATTCTATCATTGACCTGAATATAGACCTGTGAATTCGAACGGTGAGTTCCCTGTATATATATGAGGGGACTGCTTTCTACAGAATAATAAATATCCTGTATTTCTTCTAAACTCTCAGAATCTTTAAACAGGGCATACTCGACCTTTGGAGGTACGATTAAAAATAAGTTAAATACAGTGGGACTGCTTTCATTTCCGGAAGGACTTATTGAAACCAGCTCTATTATATTCTTCCCTTCTGATATTTCTACTCCACTTACAGACTCAAAATTACCATTATCATCAACAACTATGTCATCCTGCTGCAATATACTGTTCACGTAGATCTCTATGGTATTTCCCTTATCGGCAAGCCCTTTAACGAAAACTAATTCTTTATCGCCGCTGCTGTATATCGTTTCACCCGATATATGAGATAAAACTACCGGTGCAGCCACCAATCTGTTTCTTAATTCGGACAGCTTGTCATCAATAGCGCTGCCGGTATCATTGGTGTTTTCAGACTGGCTGCTGCTGTCTACTATTAGCAGATCGCTGCCATTGGAAAAGCAGCCTGCAGCATACACCACTGCAATCAGCAGGCAAAATAACAAGACTAAAATTGTTTTTAAGTTCTTTACCATAATCTTAAATAAATATTATACCAAATATTATAAATTATTTACAAAAAATATTAATCATCATATAAAAGTTTTTTCAAAAATAATTTTCCACTTATTTTTCTCTTCAATTAAGTACATATATTTTTTATATTGTTTCACCTCTCCGTTTTTATAACTCACTTCAAAATCCGCTACCACTTTACTCATATCATTCTCATATCCCAGATATACCGTTTCCCCTACATCTATACCCTCTATATCTGAGAGTATTTCTTTAAATTCACTTATGTATTTTTCCCTGCTTATATTATTCTTGTCACTGTCCGGAAGTAAATTGGTATAAATATAATCAGGGTCATTATTGTTAAGAGAGTGGAAAAAATCCAGAATAGCTTTTTCCGGTTCGGTTTTTAGAAAATAAGCTATATCAAGTTTTCCATCATAACCTCTACAGCCTGTCAGTACTACTATAAAAATCAAAATAAAAAACAGTATCCCGTAAAAATTTCTTTTAGGTAACCTTTTGATAATAGCGTTTTTCAATTAAAAATATCTTAAAAAACAATACTTTCAGATATCTATTATAATATCATTATCGTCGGTTTAAAACACTGCTTTTGATTTTTTATACTTTAAAAATCTCTTTGATATTTTCCAGAACATCTGCATTCTTTATTCTTTGACTTTTAAAATCCCTGTCTATTTCCAGTTTATTTACAAGGCCTTCAATATCGCTTGTCTCAGAGAAATCTTCTCCGTTAAAGCACCCTCTAATAGTCTCCAGAACGCTTTTCGCAGTAGCATTATATTCGTAGCCCCCCTCAAGTATTATTCCGATTTTACCCCTGCTGTGCCTGAAGCTCAGATATGAAATAATATTTGCTATTTTGTAATAAGACTCCTCAATTAAATTAAGAGAGGATAGAACGTCCAGCAGGTGGGAATCATATCCTGCGCTTACAAGGAACAAATCAGGATCAAATCTTTCCATAATGGGAATTATTATATCTATCAAAGCAGTAAAATAATCTGCATCATCAGTCTGAGGTCTAAAAGGAAAGTTTAGATTAAATCCTTCCCCCCTGCCGCTTCCTGTCTCGCTGTAATATCCTGTTCCCGGATAGTGGGGGTACTGATGAAAAGATATATAGAAAACACTGCAGTCATTATAAAAGATTTCCTGTGTTCCGTTGCCGTGATGTGCATCAAAATCTATTATGGCTATTTTTTCAGTGCCGAATTTTTCCCGGGCATACCTGGCACTCAATGCTATATTATTAAAAATACAAAATCCGCTTCCCCTGTCCCTGAAAGCATGATGGCCCGGAGGGCGGACGACAGCAAAAAACCTGCTGAATTCAGATCCACCGGCAAAAATAAGGTCCAATCCCTTAAAGCATCCGCCTGCAGCCAGAAGCGCGCACTTATAGGTATGTTCCGTTACTGCAGTATCGGCATCAAGGTAGGAAATGCTCCCTTCTCTGGACAGATCCATTATCTGTGCAATATAATTTTTATCATGCACCATCTCGATTTGCCTGCTATCTGCATAATCGGGCTTTTTAATGGCTATTCTATCTTTAAATTTCCACCTGTTTAGTGCGTCTTTTATGGCGATAAGCCTGTTTTCATTTTCGGGATGGGAAGGGCCGCTGTTGTGTTTTAAATAAAAATCATCATATATCACATACATATTATTGCTCTCTGTTGATACGTTTACCCGCCGAGATACTCCAAAATAGCCCCGACTATACTTTCACTTATCTTCATCTGATAACTTGTCTTTTTTATTCTTTCCCTTTCCGTGTAATTTGAAATAAAAGCAGGTTCCACCAATACCGAAGTCATGGTAGTCGCCTTTAGAATAGCATAATTTGCACCGTGGACCCTGCAGTCCAGGACCTTCAGGCCGCCTGCGATTTTATCCTGTATTATATTTGCGATCCTGTGTCCGGGTATCGAATACGATTTAAGACCTTTAAAATAAAAGCAGCTGCAGCCGTTGGCATTTTTATCCGCAGAATAATTCAGGTCTACGCTGACCAAAAAATCTGCATCACTCCTGTTAGCACATTCAATCCTGTCATATAGGAAAATATTCTGTCTTTCGCTTTCGCCGCTTGAAAGCAGCGTCTCAATACTTTTTTTTGATAACATATCCCTGCAGAAATTTATTATACTCCTGCATATATAGATTTTTTCATTTAGATATTTCTCACTGCTCCTGACATACTCCAGATTTTCACTGTAATCGAGGATGATCTTATTATCACGCAGCTTTTTCTCTTTTTTCATATTCTTAGTTATTGGGAAATTAGAAGTTTTTTTGGACATTATTATCCTCTGCAGACTTTTAAGATGCTGTAATGTCTCTTCTCCGACTATTCCGTCATCGGCAATATCCATATTAGTTTGAAATTCTATCAGAGCCCTGTGAGTCTTTTCACAGAATATGCCATTCTCATTATAGGGATAAAAACCAAGTGTCTTCAGCCACAGCTGAAGAGTCCTGACATCATCACCCCTGAAAGGAGGATGTTTTAGATATAACATCCTTTCACCGACCTTATACCCGGCGTCTACCAATTCCTGCCAGGTCTCCTGATCTATAACACCGGTCACCAGAAGTCCCCTATCCTGCTGGAATTTTCTTACTGCATCTTCTGTACGAAGACCAAAGATCCCGTCAACATCCTTTGCCCCGAGATCATAGCCCAGAAGCTTTAACCTTCTCTGCAGGTCCGTGACTTTTTCACCTGAAGAACTTCTCTTAATCGCTTCCATGCTATACTTTCCTTAAACCCCCTAAAAATTTGTCAGCATACATTGCAGCTACTGCTCCATCTGCAACTGAAGTAATGGCCTGCCTGAGAGGTGTATCCCTGACATCACCTACCGCAAATATTCCGGGCAGAGATGTCTCCATTTTAGAATTGGTGATTATAAAGCCTTTATCATCAATATCCACCAGACCTTTTACCAGCTCGGAATTCGGCTTCCAGCCTACATATTCAAAGACTCCGTCAACTGCAAGTTTATATGTTTTATTTTTTTTCTTATTCCTTATTAAGATCTCTTCCAGTTTATCCCGGCCGATGAACTTCTCTATTACAGAATCCCAAATAAATTCTATCTTTTTATTTTTAAATGCTCTTTCCTGTAAGATCTTTACTGCACGGAGTTGATCTCTCCTGTGGATCACATATACCTTCTTTGCAAATTTTGTTAAGAAAATCGCTTCATCAACAGCTGTATCTCCGCCCCCTACAACAGCGACTTCCCTGTCTCTGTACAAAGCCCCATCACAGGTGGCGCAAAAAGAGACTCCTCTGCCGATAAGTTTGCTCTCTCCGTCAACATTCAGCTTATTGGAACTCGCACCTGTGGCCATTACTACAGCATTTGTCCATATAAGTTTATTACCGCCAAGGCATTTAAAATTATAAGATACACCTTTTTCTCCGGCATTTACCGGTTCAATAGAATTTATGGCAAAAAATTCCTTCACTTCAATATCAAATTTTTTGCAATGCTCCACCAGATTCTGTATAAATTCATAACCGGATAGGTCTTCCTTAAAACCGGGATAATTTTCGATCAGTCCCGTATTTATTATCTGTCCGCCTGTCATATTTTTTTCTACAATATCAAAATCAAGTCCTGCTCTTACCGCATACAGTGCCGTACCCAGCCCTCCGGGACCTGCACCTATTATCAATAGATCCTTTTTTATTTCCTGCATAAAGTTAGGCTCCTGTTCCATAAACATTTAAATACTGATATAGAAAGATATAAAAATTGAACGCTATATTCAATATTATAAATAATTAGAGTTTAAAATAAATGAATAATTGGCAGTATTATAAAATATTTTATATCAATGAATACTGCAGTATAAAGAAATCTGCAGAACATTAACATTACTGTAAATTTAAACAGAAGCTGACGTTGCCAGTCCACTAATATTTTTTTGCAGCTTCCTTCATTCTGCTCTCAAGCTCTTCTTCAGATTTTATACCCGAAATATCCAGGTCCAGATCCATCAAAAGCCTTATTGCACTCCTTACAATCATAGTATTAGCTATCTTATGGCCGCCAGATTTTTTACATTCAATACCCAGATTCTCCAAATATGAGACCATACCCGAAGGCATGGTTATTGGAACCCTGAAATAGTCCTGTTTTCTTTCTACCATATCTTGACCTCTTGCTATATTTGTATTGTATTTTTATGTATATGAGTATATCTATTAAAAATCAAATTGTCAAATAGCTAATTGCTGTATAAATGAGGTTTGACTTTCCAATACCGGCTTGTTAAACTTCAATATTAAATGAAAGAAAAGAGATCACTTTTGTACTCTCTTCAATCCCACCGGATATCCCTAAAGTATTATATTATTTTAAAAGATTCAAATGTTAAAAAGGGAAATTATTTGAAATGATTGAATCTGTAAATCTTACCAAAAAATTTAACGGCCTGGCTGCAGTAAACAATCTTAATTTAAATATCGGAAAAATAGGGATCTTCGGTCTGATAGGGCCCGACGGAGCAGGAAAAACCACACTGATAAGGCTGATGTGCGGAATTTTAGATCCTACAAGCGGAGATATACTGATAGAAAATAGAAGTGTTAAAAAATATCCGGAAGAAGTAAGGCTAAAGATTGGTTATATGCCCCAGAAATTCAGCCTTTACGGAGATCTGTCTGTAATAGAAAACTTAAATTTTTACGCTGATCTTTATCTCGTGCCTAAAAAAGAAAGGCTTAAAACTATAAGCAGATTACTTGAATTTTCCCATCTGTCGCCTTTTAAAAACAGACTTGCAGAAAAACTATCCGGAGGAATGAAACAAAAACTTGGTCTTGCCTGTTCCTTGATACATAAGCCGAAGATATTGTTTCTTGATGAACCTACAAACGGAGTAGATCCGCTTTCAAGAAGAGAATTCTGGAACATATTAAGAGAATTAAAAGATGAAGGAGTACTTATAGTCATATCCACTCCTTATATGGACGAAGCTGAAAGATGTGACATTATCGGACTTATTGACAAGGGGAATCTTCTATACTCGGGAACACCGGATGATTTTAAAAAAAAGCATAACGGCAGGGTAATCGAACTTATAACTTCAAACTGTAAAAATGCTTTTGATATCCTAAAAAGCGCCGGAAAGGTCATAGGCATAAATACTTACGGAGAGATACTGCATATAAATGTAGAAAAAGAATTTGACCAGAAGGCAATTGAAAAAATACTTGAAAAAAACAGTATAAAAATAATATCTTTAAGCGAAGTCAATCCTGACATCGAAGATGTCTTTGTTTATCTTGTAAGATAATCTATAAAATACCTTAATTTAAAGTTCTTAATGGAAAATATAATAGAAGCAGAAAAATTAAAGAAAAATTTTGGTAATTTCACGGCAGTCGATGAAATCACATTTAACATAAAGAAAGGTGAAATATTCGGTTTCCTTGGGCCGAACGGAGCAGGAAAATCTACAACTATAAGAATACTCTGCGGGCTTCTGCTCCCCACCTCCGGATATGCCACTGTAAGCGGTTTTGATGTGTACAGGCAAAGCGAAATGATAAAACAGAACATCGGTTATATGTCCCAAAAATTTTCCCTATATTACGATCTTACGGTAGAAGAAAATATAAATTTTTACTCCGGCATATATAAAGTCGAAAAGGAATTTAGAAACAAAAGAAAAAAAGAAATACTCAAGCTTGCCGATCTTTCACATATAAGAAACAGCATTACTGCTTCCCTTCCTGTCGGTTTCAAACAAAGACTTGCTCTTGGCTGCGCCATACTCCACAACCCTCCGATTATTTTTCTGGATGAACCGACAAGCGGTGTAGATCCAATATCAAGAAATAACTTCTGGGAACAGATCAACAATTTATCAGACATGGGGAAAACAATATTTGTGACCACTCATTATCTAAATGAAGCTGAATACTGTGACCGAATCGCTTTGATTTACGACGGCAGCATAATAGCGCTTGATAATCCGCAAAGATTAAAAAAAGTATACGGGGCTAAATTTGATATAAAATCACCGACACTCGAGGATATCTTTATTGCATTGATCGAGGATTATGGAAAAACACCGGACTTAAAACTAAGGGGTATTGAAGAATAAAAGAATATGAGCGTAAAAAGAATTATTGCAATAGCTAAAAAAGAATTTATACATATAAGAAGAGACCGCCGTTCACTCATACTCTCCTTTATGATCCCTATTATCCTTCTAATCTTATTTGGTTATGCCCTTTCTCTTGATGTCAGAGATATCCCTACTACTATCCTGGATTACGATAACAGCAAATACAGCAGGGAATTTATCGGCAGTTTCAGCCAGTCAGGCTACTTCACCATAGACGAATATGTCTATGACTATGACAAACTTGAAGAAAATATTATCTCCGGAAAGAGCCTGGTAGCAATAGTCATACCTCCTGATTTTGGAGAAAACCTGACTGCAGGAGAAAATGTCCGGGTTCAGACGATAATAGACGGTTCTTCTTCAAATAAAGCTTCCATAGCCAATGGATACATAGAAGGTATAACACGGTCGTTTTCTTCTAAAATAATCGCCGATAAAAATACAGCAGGAGAAGTTGGGACTCCGCTGGATCCTGAAATCAGGATCTGGTTTAATCCGGAACTTGAAAGTAAGAATTTCATAATTCCGGGGATCATAGCCATAATACTGATGATGATCGCATCTCTGCTCACCTCACAAGTCATATCAAGAGAATGGGAAAACGGTACCATGGAGCAGCTGATTGTCTCACCCATAAAACCGCGGGAATTAATTCTGGGAAAAATCATCCCCTATTTTATCATAGGCATACTTGATCTGGCTATCATAGTTATCTTTGGAAGACTCCTTTTTGATATACCTATAAAGGGCAGCACGATTTTGCTTTTTACTCTTTCCGGCCTGTTTCTGTTCGGAGTATTAAGTCTGGGTATAACCATATCTATAATTACAAAATCGCAGGTTTTATCATACCAGATGGCAATGATTGTCTCATTTCTTCCATCTTATATACTGTCAGGGCTGATATTCCCTATATCCAGTATGCCTAAAATCATACAATATATATCATATTTGGTGCCTGCGAAATATTTCATTACCATATTAAGAGGAATTTTCCTGAAAGGTTCAGGTTTTATGATCCTTTCACTGGAAATACTTTACCTGGCTGTATTTGCAATAATTTTATTTATTGTAGCCAACTTAAGATTCATTAAAAAATTAACCAATTAATAATGTTTTCAAGGATCAAAGAACTAATAATTAAAGAATTTATTCAGATAAGCAGGGATAAAAGGATGCTGATACTGGTATTTATAGCTCCGATCATTCAACTGATACTTTTCGGATATGCCATAACCACAGATATAGACAATATTTCTACTGCAATATGGGATTTGGACAAAACTTACGAAAGCAGGGATTTTATATCATGTTTTGAAAACAGCGGCAATTTTAACTTAAACTACTATGTAGATTCAGAACAGGAAATTACCAGACTTCTTGACAGCGGAGATGTACAGGCCGCTGTAAAGATAAACCCGGGTTTTGCAGAAGATATAAAAAAAGGAGATGAAGCCAAAGTCCAGGTTATAATAGATGGCTCAGACTCAAATTCTGCAGCTATTACACTGAGTTACGTGAACCAGATCAGCGCAGACTACTCCAGGTCCATACTTATTGAAAGAATAAACCGGCTTGAATTATTAAAGCAGGAAAGCATTGACACAAATATTGATTTTTTTTCTAATGAAATCAGGTTCTGGTATAATCCCACATTAAAAAGCAGGTTTTCAAACGTCCCTGCAGTAATGGCTTTTATTCTCCTGATATCTACTATCATGCTTACTTCAATGTCAATAGTCAAAGAAAAGGAAGCAGGCACCATAGAGCAACTGATAGTCACTCCCATAAAACCGATCGAGCTTATAGCGGGTAAAACTGTGCCTTTTGCCATAATCGGTTTTATAGATGTCTTACTTGTCATATCAGTATCTTACAGCTGGTTCAAGATCCCTCTTCGGGGAAGTCTGCTTGTATTATTTTTTGGGATGATTCTTTATCTATTTACGACTCTGGGGGTAGGGTTATTCATATCCACCATATCAAGGACACAGCAGCAGGCAATGATGTCTACCTTTTTCTTTATGATGCCGGCAGTCCTATTATCAGGTTTTATGTTCCCTATCGAAAATATGCCGGTAGTAATCCAGTATATAACTTACTTAAATCCCCTCAGATACTTTTTCATTATTATTACCGGGATTTTCTTAAAAGGAACCGGTCTGGATATCCTCTGGCCCCAGATGCTCGCACTGGGGATCATCGGTATTATTATTCTTGCTGTATCCATATTAAGATTTAGGAAGCGGCTTGAATGATATTTAAAAAAATATCCGAACACAGCTACCATTTAACAGGAGATTATATATAATGTCTTTAAAAATACATAATAAATTCAGTATGATTTAAAGGGGTACCATATATGAAGAAAAAAATCTTACCAATAATACTGCTGGTAGTTGCAATATCGGTAATATCATATTTTATCTATGACTATGCCGCAGATAAGATCGGAAAACAGACAGATGTCATAGAAGCATCGGGAATAATCGAAGTCACTACCGTAACCTTAAGTGCCCCTGTCAATTCAAAACTTATTGAAGCCGAATATGATGAAGGTGACAGCATTGAGGCCGGTAAAACAGCCGCCAGGATGGATGATAGCCTGATTGAAAAACAGATACAAATAATCAATGCTAATATCGAAGCCGCCGAGACACAGGTTGAAGCTGCAGAAATTCAATACGTGCCGGGTGTAAATGATATTCAAATAAAAATTGCCGAAGATAATCTGAATATTGCCGAAGCCCAGCTTGAACTGTACAACCAGCAGATCGACGAACTTGATATTATTTCACCGATCGATGGTGTCGTTTTAAATAAACTTTCAGAAGAAGGCGAATATCTCCTGCCGGGCACATCGATATATGAAATAGGCGATCTGTATCACGTGATCTGCAATATTTATATTCCCGAAGATAAATATGGGAAAATATTCTTAAACCAGGAAGTAATATTAACTGTCGACTCATATCCCGATTCGGAATTTGAAGGACTGGTAAGTAAAATCTCTGATGAAGCTGAATTTACTCCTAAAAATATTCAGACCAAACAGGAGAGAGCAGCAACAGTCTATAGAATAACTATAAATCTTGAAAATCCCGATCTGCAGTTAAAACCCGGCATGCCGGCAGACGTAGTGATCAATATATAAAAAAACTAGTAAGTAATAAACTATCTTTTAAAGAGCTGAAATGATCAAATATAAGAAAAAAGGTAATATTATTAAAATCTCTGTTATAGGCGGCAGTAAGGTCGACAGTGATATTTACAACCTTGCCTATGAAGTAGGCAGAGAGATAGCCAGAAATGGTGCAGTGCTTATTTGCGGCGGCCTGACTGGTATTATGGAGGCATCATGTAAGGGTGCAAAAAAAGAAGGAGGGCTTACTGTAGGAATACTGCCGTCCCTGGACGAAAATGACGCCAACAAATACGTTGATATAATAATCCCCACAGGCATGGGTTATGCAAGGAACGTACCCATCATACTTTCTTCACATGCAGTAATCGCTATTGACGGAAGTTCCGGGACTCTTTCCGAAATCGGTTATTCACTTACTTATGATAAACCAATAATCGGGCTTAAAACCTGGGAAGCACGGCCATACTACAGCGAAAATACGCCTTTTATAATAAGAGTCAAAACTGCTGAAGAGGCAGTAGAAACTGCAATAAGAGAAGCCAAAAATTATATTAAAAAAACCAGAAAAACCGGTAATTGAGTAATAAATACTGTCGTTTTAAAGTGCCGGGCTACTGGGGAAATGCTTTTACAAAATTTATCTGCAGATTTGATAAAGAAGCTTTTAGGTTTTCCCTCTCCTCCGCGCTTACTTCATCCACCGTGACCTTCAATAATGCATCAAAGCCGTCCACGGCCAGTTTTGCCTGCTGTTTGTCCTTATATTTGTCATTTATTCCAGTCGGCAGCCCCATTTTTTTATAAGCAAGACTGGAAAGAGACATCATCATCTGAGTTATAATATCTTTGGTGGTCAGCTTGTCTATCTCCTCCTGCAGTTCTTTAATCAATTCCTCTTCACTCTTTTTGGACTTCTCTTTCTTTCCGCCCGGACCTTCTCCTGCAAATTCGTCTTTTAATTCTTTATCTTCTCCGTTACCCTTGCTGCTCTTTTTTTTCTTTTCTTTTTTTGCCATATGCAATCACCTCTCCGTATCGCTGCTTTTTTATTCTGACTCATATTTTATCAGTGAAAAAATATCATATCCTTCTAAGATTTTTCTTGGATTTAAAAACTCCAGCTCGATTAAAAAACATAATCCGATGACCTCGCCGCCCATTTCCTCGACAAGTTCTATTTTTGCCTTAGCCGTACCCCCTGTTGCCACCAGATCATCTACGATCAAAATCTTATCACCCTTTTTTACAGCGTCAATATGTATCTGCATGACATTTTTTCCATACTCAAGATCGTATGATACCTCGTGTGTCTTATACGGAAGCTTCCCGGGCTTTCTTACCGGGATAAAGCCTACACCCAGCTTATAAGCTATGGCCGCCCCGAATATAAAACCTCTTGCTTCGGCACCCAGTATTGCATCAATCTTTTTCCCCCGGCAGTAATCTGCCATTTTGTCCACTGCATACCTGAATGCTTCCCCGTCTTCCAGGAGGGTAGTAATATCTCTGAACACTATTCCTTTTTTGGGAAAATTGGGGATATTTCTTATCTTTTGTTTTAAATCCAATTTTTATCCTTTCCACACGATTTTACCTATAAATAAACCCTGATACAGACATTTAAGTCAGTACATGCAACCGGCTAATATACTTTAACACATTATAATTTATTGAGACAATATCCTGATAAAAAAAAGACATCTTTCAGCACCTCCTAGGATCGAAGCCTTGAGTTTTACTTCTACCCTTTTTCCCAGAGCAGCCTGAAAGTTTGCCCTCAGATTTGATGCCGAACAGCTGCAGAACAACGGAGATTTTACAAATCCGCCGGATACTATATCGCACCCGCACTTATTATATATTACTCTTATAATACTATCAGAAACCAGTTCATATTCAGCATCCGGAAACTTTTTTGACAGGTTCTCTAAAAGTTCACTTGTACTTGAGCTTTCGGTTTTTGCCTGACTGAATATATCCCTTGTATAAGAATCTGCGCATGCCTCACCGCAGAACTGCAGTATTTTATTTCTGGACCTGCTGTCAATATTTTCCAGGCCTGACTCAAATCCTGAAAACCAGTGACTGAAAAACTTTTTTAGTTCTTTATTCATTTGCAGTAACCCTGAACAAAATCATCAATTGTTTTGATCCATCCTCTTATGATCTCCGAATATTCCTCAAACTTTTTTGGATCTTTCTCATATCCCTTAAGCAGTTCTTTTTGATTCTTCCAGTAGTCGGCTAATTTCTGGAGCTGCAATTTTCTTATCAATGATTCCGGTATCTTATCATTGTCCTTTATTGCTGTTTTAAGTTCACTCAGCAGTGATAGAAAATATTCGGGTGCCGCACCTGTATGTTTTTTAAAATCTCTGAATATCCACTGCCTCTCAAATACAGATCTTTTTTGCCAGGCTTCTGACTGCTCTAAAAGCGTTTTTCTGATATCACTTACCAGCAAAAAAGCAGCGTCTTTTTTTTCTCCGAAAAGATGGTACACATCTTTGATATCTGTCTTAATTTCTATACCCGCATCTGCAAGTGTCTGAAAAGAGCTTGTTTCAAGTCCCCGATATTTATGCGCCAGTGCCACCGCAGCAGCATATCCAGCTCCGGCAGCCTCTACGGAAATAGCAGCGCTCTCGGACATTTTTAAAAACTCTTCTACAGTTTTTTCATATAGGTCAGCAATTTTAGATATGTTTTCCATCAGTCCTTCGGTTTTCGCGATTCCTGGACCGATAGTAAATGTTATTACTCCGGTATTTTCAAGTTCGGCCGACAGTGTGTTTGAAAGTTCGACCTGCGCAGTTTTGAACACTTCGTATGCGCCGATATAAGGCGCTGCACCGGAAGAGGATACAAAAACAATTGTTCCTTCATTTCTTTTCAGCATCCCGGGCAGGAAATAAGTTGTAAACATGATCGGTCCCCTCAGATTGGTCTGATAACTTGAGTCCCATCCTTTGATCCCTACTGTATGAACCGCGCCAACAAATATATTTATGGCATTATTGATAATAATGTCCACTTTCCCGAATCTCTTATCTGTTACAGCTTTAAGATTTTTAATACTGTTTTCTTTACTGACATCCGTATGAATGAAAAATGCCTTTTCTGATCCAAATTCTTCATTCAGTCTTTTCTCAGCCGCCTCTCCGCTTTTTTTGTTTATTTCCGCTATGACCACTTCGGTACCAAGCCAGATAAGAGAACGCGCCGTCTCATATCCGATACCCCGACCGGCTCCGCTGACAACAGCAGTTTTGCCCTTCAATTGATCTTTTTTTAGATTTCCCCGGCTTATTACTAAATCTTTTGGATTCATTATGCTGCCCTTGTATATTTTTTATAAATATTATTGTAATAATATCAGATATTTTTATAACTTCTGATTACATCTTTAAGTGAATCTATAAGGCAATCAATATTCATCTTATCAAGGCCCAGCTGCGATAAGATCTCTTCTGCAGAATATTTCTGCCCGTAGTACCAGAGTTCCCTTAAGAAAGAACCGGCCGCTTTTTTCTTATACCACCCGCGGCCGAATTTTCTCTTTATATATTCTTCCAGCTGTGACTGGAAGATCCATGCCCTTATATAATTAGTACAGTAAAAACCTTCGTCAACATCCTTCAAATAATACTCTGCCGGGTATTCCATCAAATTTACAGAAGATAAAATCTGCCTGTAGAGTGAATCCTTGCCTTTTATGGGGTTGCCGTCATGAAGGATCAATTCATATTTCAGCTTGCCGGCATACCTTCTGCAGAACCAGAGTTTTATCAGGCTTGAGAAATATACAAATTCACCGGCCTCATCAGGACTCATATCCAGAAAATCAGCCAGCCACTGCCTGTTCTGCATAAACTGCTCCATGCAAAAAGCATATCCTTCCGTTACTGTATTGTCACCCAGACACCTGTACTCAAAATCAAGTTTTGAATCTGTATTTCCAAAATGAATCGCGTGACCGCCTTCATGAAACATAGCTTCAAAATCATCCTGGCCGCCGCCGGTCATTACTACCAGATATATCTCTCCCGGTACTTCGGGAGCACAGCAGAATGCTCTGGGTGATTTGTTTTCTCTTTCTTCTGTATCCAGGTGTATGTTGTCATACTTGCTCAGATCTATACCCATTCCGTATAGGGTATCCTCAAACACCGGGACAAGAATATCCTTTTTAAAGAACCTGTCATATTTTTTCGCCCTTTTAATAAATGCAAAATCACTTCTGGAGGAATCCTTTAGATTTATCCCCAGTTCCTGTTCCAATAATATGCCGAAGTGATTTTCATACAAATTTTGAGTCTCATTTAAGAGTTTCCCCATTTCGATCCCCAGGTTAAAAAAGTCTGTCTGTTTTAAATACGAAAAAAGATCCCTGTAGCTTGAAAATCCCAGACCTTCCGCCTGGCCGTGAAGGGTCTCCCAGTATATAAGTAAAGTATCATTAAAAGATTCTGCTATTTTTATATTCCTTTTGCTTTCAATCGCTTTTCTTTTGGTTCTATCCGGTTCATTTGCAAGGAGGATCTCTGAATATCTGAAAGGCACCTTTCTGCCTTCTATGTCAACCTTTGCCTTTGCCTCCTCCTCTGCAATTTTATCGACCAGGCCTTTTACCTGCTTTTCCATATAACCTTCGGTACAGAATTTTAAAAGATAGGAAGCTTTTTTCTTTTCTTCTCCGGTACTCTTATCTTTTAAGCCTTTAATATAATCAATATTTTCCCTGTCAAATAAATGCTCATACCGGCCGTAAATAGTACTGAGATTAAAACTATCCTTCTTCCCAGAGAAATGAAGGTAATATTCCTTATCTATTCTGGATAAAAATGATTCAGCATCTTTCCTGTATTTTGCAGTATCCATATTTTTTATCTGCCGTTAAACCTTGTTTTAATAAAATATCAAAAACTGAAATCTTTAAGAAGTTCAATATTACCAAACTCCCTGCAGTTCTCATACAACTTTTTATCGGCAGTGATAAATCTTAATCCAAAGAACTTTGCAACTGCCAGATAAGAAGAGTCGTAAAATGTTATATCAAAATCATTCCTGATCCTATTGGCATCTAATATCAGATTCTTAAAAAGCCTAATAAACTCTATTCCCAGATCAAGAAACTGTTCTAAGGCAATTATAGTTCCTTCATAATCAAGATCAGGTTTATGGTACAGAACATTTGCAAGCTCGTATATAGCTATTTCGGGACATGCTATAATAATATCTTTATCAATCAATGATTCCAATATACTGATAGCATTCTTCATATCATCTTCTTTGTCTTTTGAAAACCATTTTATAAACACAGAAGAATCCATCACCAGAGTTTTTGATTGCTCTCCTATTCTATAAAGAATTCTTTCCTCTGCTGTCCCTGAATTTTCTGATCTCTTTAACTCCATCCCAGACTCCCGTACTTTCTCTTATCTCATTTATTTTACTTATTGCCCTTAGCACTTTCTCTTTCCTGATTTTTTCTCTCAATCTTTTATCAAATTCATTCTTATACAAGACAACGGCTCTTCTAATTAATTCACTTCTGTTTAACTTCTCTTCTCTTTTTAGATTTTCTAAATCCTCAAACACCTCATCACTCATAGTTATATTAAGTCTTTTCATATTAATCACCGATTGAATAATCATACATATTGCTTATGTGCATATATTATTAAATTATATGTGTATATCATAACACATTATTTTTCAATAATAAACCGGATTATTTGATAAAATGATATAAAGCAGAGCACTAGATGCTTAAATCAACTATTTATTATGAGTAAGTACAGATATTAAAAAATATAAAGATCGTCCTTTATAGCAGAAAAAACGAAATATTTTCATTATAAATTAAAATAACCCATTCTGCTTGTCGTCGTCTATGGTTCCACTGCTTTCATCACCAGGTCTTGCGTCCGTCGTTTCTCCTATATTTAAGTTATTTTCATCCCCGTGCAGTTCAAGTTCCTTTAGGAATACCGATCCCTCAAAATTTTTGGCATAATCCGACCAGTCAGCGCCGCTTTTATTGCCATCCAGTATAATATTATATCCGCCTATATCAGCATCCAGGTAATCTACATGAAAAACCACAAAAGCTTCCAGTATCTTCGGTCTTTTTGGGGAGCCGAATTCCTTATGCCCGTGATGGCTCAGTATTATGTGAAGAAGTCTATTTTTCAAATCAACAGGAAAATCTTTTATCTGTTTTATCTTATCCAGAATCATCCCGTAACCAATGGTTATGTGGCCAAGGAGTTTCCCCTCATCTGTTATTTCAGTGCTTACCACCGTCTTATATTCGCTGATCTTGCCGATATCATGAAGAATAGCCCCGCTTATCAGCAGATCGTAATTTAAAATATCGTAAATTTTGGAAAGAGAATCACAGATCCTGGTCACTGCCAGCGTATGCTCAAGAAGTCCTCCCTTAAAAGCGTGGTGATACCTGACTGCTGCAGCTGAATTCTTAAAAACTTCTACGAATCCTTTATCATTAAAAAATAAATCAATCAACTTCTTAAAATAGGGATTTTTAATCCTGGCAGTATATTCCATAATATCAGAGAACATTTTATCAATATCCTTTTTTGTAGTCTTTATATAGTCCGAATACTTTAGATCTTCTTTATCCTTGATCTTTTTTATAGAACCGACCACCAGCTGCCTGCTTCCCTTATATTCTTTTACCTCTCCTTCTACTAAAACGAAATCTCCTTCGTTAAAATCCCCCGCATTGCTATATGTTTCCGTCCACAATACTCCGTCAATATTTCCATCCCTATCCTGAAAATTAACCGTGCAGTACTCATCACCGTTTCTCTTTCTTTTAATCTGTTTTTTAGCTACTGCAAATATGGTACTTACTCTCGCACCGATGTTTAGATCTGATATAAACTGACCTTTTTTTATTTCCATGCCAAAAGTCCTTGATATTATTTTTTAATTTCCCATTTTTTAAAATAATCCAATTTATTGTAATCGGTCATATCGTAATGAATGGGAGTAATAGATACATAATTATTCTTTACCGCACCATAATCAAACTTTATATCTTTTACGCTGCCGATAAATTCTCCGTCCATCCAGTAGTAATCCCTGCCCCTCGGATCGATCCTCTTTATAAAGTTATCCTTAAACTTAGCGCCGCCCTGCATAGTTACTTTCACACCTTTGATCTTTTTTCCCGGGACATCGGGAACGTTGATGTTTAAAAGAGTGCCCTGCGGCAGCCCGCCGTTTTCCATTATCCTGCCGGCCATTTTCCCTGTAAAATCTGCCGCATATCTGTAATCGGGATCGATCAGGTTGTCCACAGAAACAGCTATAGACGCCACACCGTAAGCTGTTCCTTCGGTGGCAGCTGAAACTGTACCAGAGTAAATAATATTTTCCCCGAGGTTTGCCCCTCTGTTGATACCCGATATAAGCAGATCAGGTTTCCTGTCAAGAATGGATTTAACAGCTATTTTTACACAATCAGCGGGAGTCCCGTCAACTGCATATCCAAATAAACTGCCCTCCCTGTATACTTTTCTCACTGAAATAGGGCGGAATACTGTAATAGCATGACCGACAGCACTCCTTTCCCTATCCGGAGCTACAATACTTATTACAAATCTTTTATCTTCTCTTAAAATGTTATAGAGGGTCTTAATTCCTTCTGATTCTATTCCGTCATCATTGGTCAGTAAAATTAATTTCTTTTTCATATCTTTTATATGCCTGGCAGATCGACTATAAAATTTTATAATATTCTGCAATCAAAATCATCATAATGTTAAAATTTATAACAGATATAGCAATATGATACAATACAAACGTATCTATAAGAAACCTTTTTGGCATAAAACATAATATATTTATAAATCTTCAGAGGCAAGGACCGGTGAATGAATAAAAAACTATCTTTACAGTCATTATTATACCGGTATTCTTACTGCTTTTCGTATCAGCTGTTTCCGGCTGCTCTGCACAAGAAGAATCCGGACCGGAGACTGAAGACGTTTCTCAGCCAGACGACTTAGAAGAAATCAACCCGGAAGATTTCCCTATCGAAAACATCGCAGTAGATTCTCAAATCTCAGCAAATGAATATCCCTTTTCTTATGCTGATGATGTCACGGGTATTACATTATACTGGCACAATGATCACAAAGACCTTTATGTAGGGTTTGAAAGCCAGTCTGAAGGATGAACAGCCATAGGTTTTGCCCCCGAGAGGTTGATGAAGGATGCAAATATCATCTTATTTACAATTGCAAATGAAAATATAATTGCCAGGGACGATTACGGAACTTCCGATTTTACTCACTCTTCAGATGAAGAACTGGGAGGAAGTTTTAATATAACCGAATACACCGGAAAGAAAGAAAATGGTATTACCGTCATTGAATTTATAATACCCCTGGACTCCGGAGATGAATTTGACAGGGTTCTTGAACCTCCCGGCAGCTATGATGTTATCCTTGCAGTAAATCTGACAAATACTGATCTCGGCAGCAAACATAGCAAAAGAAACAGCTGCGTAATAGAACTTTAATCATATCTTTGTTCCGGCCGGTCCCTTCCTGCATAATCAGACCAGCCTCTCTCTTCCCAGTAACCTTTGTAATCATAATCGACCAGTTCAATCTTATTGATCCACTTCGGCCATTTCATCCCGTATTTTTCCGGTACCACCATCCTTGCCGGATAACCGTGTTCAGCAGCCAGAGTCTTTCCATTCATCTTATAAGCCAGCATCACTCCTTCTTCCAATACTTCTTCCATGGTCAAACTGGTAGAATAACCGTCTTCACAGTAGAAGACCACTTCAAGGACATCTTCATCCGGGACTACCTGTTCCAGAATATAATCAAAAGGGACCCCTGTCCATATGGCATTTCCGATCAGGTCTCCCCCCTGGGGATTGGAAATAGTTTCCAGAGTGGCAAATACCGAAGACTGGGGCATATTTAAAATATCGGAATAACTAAGTACCAGGGGATTCTCCACCAGACCGCTTATCTCAAGGTTCCACTGGTTAATATCAATTCCCGGTACAAATCCCAGGTTCAGAGTGAAAAAATTTTGTTCAGAAACAAAATCTATGGCATCTATTTCAAGCCTGTCCGATAAAGCTACCAGATCATCAAGCTGAGTACCAAAGTCAAAAAGTACCGGGTTCTTTACCCACTTATAGGTAGGGCCATCATCCATTACTATTTTTAGTACCCCGTCCGCAGTAGGATTTAAATACTGGCCCTCCTTTTTCCATACAAGATAAACATTGCCGCTTTCGATTACATCAATTTCAAAATCCGCGGCAAACAGATCAGTGGCATATACTACGATATTTTCCACTCCGCCTTCTAACTCAAGATCCTTTAAAATATAATCCAGCCTGATGCCGGTAAATTCCAACTCGACCACTTCTCCATCCGAACGTACCCCGGTGGCATCAAATGTCTCAGTATTATCTCCGTATCTATTTAAAATATTATAAAAAGTAATATCCAGTTCCTCTTTCAGAAGGCCGGTAAACAACATCCGGTATTCCGGTATAGCCTGCGCGAATTCTTCATCACTTTTGATTTCGTCTATATTAATATCTTCCGGGATGAAAAACTCTTCCCCGGCGCCCTTCCCGGCCATATCCTGAAATATAAAGTAAGAAAAGAAAGCCAGCGCAGCTACTGCTGCTACAGAGATCAATATCAGTGCCAATTTCTTTTTCATTTTAACTCCAGTTTTTATTTTAAGAAAAGGCAAAATATGAAAATCCGCCAACAAATGAAACTCCCAGTACGATCAGCAGTATATCAATATACAAACCTTTGATCTTATTTCTCATAAGAGCACGGCGGATAGTCGTAAGAGCATGTATGGATCCCACAACCAGAAAAGCTATGTTCAGATATATCTGGTGCAGTGTATTTGCAAGCCCCCTGGGTATAAAAGTAAAATGTCCTGTCTGGCGATAACCGGTTATTATTATCAATATAAAAAGGCCTATTAGTATATAAGCTGTAATGCGGCTGAGTTTGAGTAAAAATTTTTCCATTATAAAAATAATTTCCTGTTTTTCTTATCAGTAATAATTATACCAGAATCTTAGTTTTTTTTATTTACCGGAAGATGTGACCGGCTTCAACCAATTATGATAAAATAAAAGGCAGTTGATAATGTTCTTAAAATCCATAGAGTACTTATTTTCGCCAAATTTATAAATTTAAAAAGGAATTAAAATGAATGAAAAAATAAGTTCAGAAGGAAAGCTTATGTCGCTTCTTGCCCATCTCTCCATCGTAATCCCTAATATCGGCATAATCGCACCGGTAATAATATGGGTCACACAAAAGGATAAATCAAAATTTGTAAGATTCAATGCAATCCAGGCTATATTTTTCCAGCTGGTATTTTTTGTGCTTTTAATGCTATCCATTTTCATCGGGCTGATCCTTATGTTTATTTCACTGCCGTTGATCACCAAAAACCCTGATGCAGCACCGGGAGCTCTGTTCTGGGTCTCTATAGGTGTTATGAACCTCTATTTCCCTCTCTGGCTCATTTTTGCAATCTATGCCGTAGTGGCAGCAGTCAAAAGTTTTAAGGGAAGGATATTCAGATATTTGATAATAGGCAGGATAATAGAAAGAAGAATCTATAAACAGCCGGACAAGACTTGATCAATATTTTAAACACAGTATTGTAAAAATATTTACTGCAGCAGCTCCTTTACAGCTTTTATGATATCGGCTTTCCCGGGAATAGAAGCCTCTTCCAGGGTAGAATTATAAGGGATGGAGGTGTTAAGGCCTGCTACAATTTTTACGGGGGCATTCAGACAGTCGTATGCCTCCTCAGCCGCTCTGGCGCTGATATCAGAAGCAACAGAACCCCTCCTGCATGCCTCACTTACTATTACCAGCTTATGTGTTTTTTTAACCGAATTTATAAGTAAATCAATATCCAGCGGCACGAGTGTTCTGGGATCAATGACCTCGCAGCTGATCCCCCCTCTTTCCAAGTCTTCTGCCGCTTCAAGAGATCTCAGTACCATATTTGAGTATGCAAAAATGGTGATATCCTTACCTTCTTTTTTAATATCGGCTTTCCCGAATGGTATGGCATACTCCTTTTCTGGTACAGCACCCCTGACCGGATAGATCATTTTATGCTCAATAAACATTACCGGGCCGTTGTCCCTTATGGCTGTTTTCAGAAGCCCCTTTACATCATATGAAGTAGAAGGCATGACCAGTTTAAGTCCCGGGACATGGTAGAACAGTGCTTCAAGACTCTGTGAATGCTGCGCGCCGAGTCCTCTTCCCACACCGCCCTGAGTCCTTATGACCAGCGGGACATTTACGCTGCCGCCGGTTAAGAAGCTTATCTTTGAAGCCTGATTTATAATCTGGTCCATTGCAAGAACTGCAAAATCCACAAACATTATCTCTGCAACGGGCCTGTATCCGGTAAGAGCTGCACCGATTCCCGCGCCGATTATAGTGCTTTCTGAAATCGGGGCATCGATTACTCTTCCGGCACCGTATTTATCCAAAAGCCCTCTATATGCTTTAAAAGCGCCGCTGTATTTGCCGATATCCTCACCGATCAAAAATACCCTGCTGTCCCTGTCCATTTCTTCTATTATTGCTTCTCTTATGGCTTCCCTGTATTCAATTTCTCTCATTGGCTCTTCCCCGCTTCTTCCAGGAATTCATCAAGCCGGGGATCCGGGCTCTTTTCTGCAAAAACAACTGCATCTTCTATATTCTTTTTTGCCATGCTCTCGATTTCCTCTATTTCTTTTGCCGTTATTATTGTCTCCTCAAGCAGCCTTCTTCTAAAATTAGTCAGCGGATCTTTTTTGCTTTTGTAATATTCGACTTCTTCTTTGCCCCTGTATTCTGCAGGGTCATTTGGATGATGGCCGTAAAACCTGTAAGCCTTTGCTTCAATAAGCGATGGACCCCTGCCGTCTCTTGCATGTCCTGCCGCCTTGGTTACTGTCTCATATACCTTTACCGGGTCGCTTCCATCTATAATATATCCGGGAATATCATAGGCACAGCTCCGCTTCCCTATGTCCTTGCAGGATACAGAATCCTGTGAGCACATAGAAATCGCATACATATTGTTTTCGCAGATATAGACTACGGGCAGTCTAAATACAGCTGACATATTTAAAGCTTCATGAAAAACTCCGTTATTTGCAGCTCCGTCACCAAAAAAACATACCACTATACTTCCCTTTCCTTCCATCTTGCAGCCAAAACCAGCTCCAACCGATATGGGTATGCCGCCGCCCACGATCCCATTTTCTCCCAGTATTTTAAGCTGCATATCAATGATATGCATAGAACCGCCTCTGCCCCCGCAGTAGCCGGTTGATTTTCCAAAAAGCTCTGCCATCATTTTTGCCATATCTGCACCCCTGGCAATACAGTGGCCGTGGCCCCTATGTGTGGAAATGATATAATCCTTTTCGCTTACCGCCTGGCAGGCTCCTACAGGAACAGCCTCCTGGCCTATACAGGGATGGAGATATCCCCATATCTTTCCTTCCCCGTAAAGCTGCACAGCCTTTTCTTCAAATCTTCTGATCTGTATCAGCCTGCCGAGCATTTCGATCATTACCTTATCGGGTATTTTAGTCATATAATTCCTCCGGGCTGTAAAACGTCCTGCTTAATTTAAAGTAATTTTTTATAATAAGAAAACAGTCAAGGTAGACGCTACTGAATAATAATAATATAAATAATAAAAAAATTAAATTAAACCGGATACGGCTATTGGCAGACTCTGTATAATATAAAAGAAATGTGATAATATTTTTTACTTGCAGCATTTGTTAATGTTATGTTTTCATTAGATAATTTTTAAACTGTGTCCAGATTAAGAAAAAAACATAAAGCCAGAAGACCCTCAAGAATAATACTTAAAATATTAGCTGCCTTTCTGGCAATACAGCTGATATTTATATTTGTATTTTCAGGCATTGTCTTTTTTGCCTTTCAGGCTGTTCTGTCTTTCTTTGAGGATCTGCCCAATCTGGAAGATTTTACCCCGGCGGAAAACGCCCTTACGTCAAAAATATATGCTGCCGACGACTCGCTTATTGCCACCTTCCACGGCGAAGAAAACAGGGAACTGGTATCATACGAGCAGATACCCAGGAACCTGATAAATGCAGTTATCGCCATTGAGGATGAAAGATTTTACCAGCATAAGGGATTTGACATTGAAGGGATTGTCCGATCCTTTATTATAAATCTTGTATCCGGTGGAATAGAACAGGGAGCGACAACTCTCACTCAGGGATATATAAAAAATGTATATATCCCGGAAGAAAAATACGATATAACCTATGAAAGAAAGATAAAAGAAGCAGCTCTTGCCTATCAGATCGAACAGATTTACTCAAAAGAAGAAATACTGGAAATGTACCTTAATACAGTCTATTTCGGTGAAGGTGCTTACGGAGTCCAGGCAGCGTCAAAAATATATTTTAATAAAGATGTGGAATATCTGAACCTGTCTGAGTGTTCAGTACTTGCAGGCCTCCTTCAATCCTATCTGTACTCCCCCTATATTGATGAAAAAGCAGCTATTGAAAGAAGAAATATAGTCCTGGCCAAGATGCTTGAACTGGGTTATATAAATCAGGAAGAATACGACCAGACCATAAAAAAACCAATAATAACGCAGAGGCCGAGGGAAGAAACCGGAGAAGGTTTCGCGCTTTATTTTGTGGAATATGTCAAACAGATACTTATTAAAGAATACGGGGTGGAAAGGGTGTTCGAGGGAGGATTTGAGATATACACGACACTTGATCCGGAAATGCAGACCGCTGCTGAAAACGCGATTTTAGAGATCCTTCCCGATCCTGAAGATCCTGCGGCAGCCCTGGTCGCCATGGACCCAAGAAATGGGTACGTAAAGGCTATGGTTGGAGGAAAAGATTTTGGAGAGATGAAATTTAACCTGGCTACCCAGGCTAAAAGACAACCCGGTTCCACATTTAAAATATTTGCACTGCTCTCTGCCCTTGAACAGGGAGTCAGCCCGTATCTTACCTTTAATCCAAACGGAGATGTCGTATTTGATATTGAATTCAGTGAACCATGGGAAATTGGCAACTATAATAATGAAAAATATGATATAAGCGAGATGCAAGTTCTGGAAGCCACTGTAAAATCTATAAACGTCGTATATTCCCAGCTGATTATGAGAATAGGAGCATACGGCATTGCCAGCCTTGCAATGGATATGGGGATCGAGACTCCGCTTGAACCATACCCGTCAATAGGACTCGGGGGACTCACTACCGGAGTATCGGCTCTTGAAGTCTGTACCGCATTTTCAACTATTGCAGATTACGGAGTAAGGCACGATCCGGTAGCAATACTAAAAATTATCGATAAAGATGGGAATACTATTAAGGAGTACCAGGAAGAAAGCAGGCAGGTACTTACTCCGATCACCGCTTACCGGGCCATAGAAATCATGCAGCAGGTCATGCAGAGAGGAACCGGTACAAGGGCCAAGCTGGATGACAGACCCTGTGCCGGAAAAACCGGTACCACTGATGAAGCTGAAAACGCGTGGTTTACGGGATTTACTACCAATCTTGCAGCATGCGTATGGATGGGATACCCGGAGGTCAATGTAAAAATGGGAGTAATCCACGATATGAGGGTGGCAGGCGGCGCACAACCGGCAATGATCTGGAATCTTTTTATGGTAGAGGCTACCAAAGATCTTCCGGTAGAAAACTTTGTAAGGCCCCAGGATGATACTATCAATGTCCAGGTAGTGATCAATCCTGATACAGGAGAGATGATGCTTCCCAACAGATTTACACCACTTGACCAGATAATGATAAAACAGTTCCGCTATGGTGAAGAACCGACAGTACAGATGCCCATTTCTCCCGATGCAATCCCCATTATGCCCATGGTGGCACTAATGCCTACTAATGAGGCGAATCATATATTAATTGAAGCTGGCTATACTCATATAGTTTATGAAAACGAGCCATATTCAGAAGTTCCATCCGGATATACGCACCGTCAGGACCCGATGTGGGGCCAGCCTGTGGAAACCATAAGAAAAATTACAATATGGGTAAACCCCTGACTAACTAATTATGAATAATAAAAATAAAGAGGTAAGAGTCAGATTTGCGCCCAGCCCTACCGGCTATCTTCACGTAGGAAGTGCCAGAACCGCTTTTTTTAACTGGCTTTATGCCGGTAAGAACAGGGGCAGATTTATTTTAAGGATCGAAGATACAAATATTGAAAGACATAAGGAAGAGACAATAACCCTGATGATAAAGTCGCTTAAATGGCTGGGCCTTGACTGGGATGAAGGACCCGATATCGACGGCAGGTACGGCCCATACAGGCAATCCCTCAGAACCGGCATTTATAATGAATACGCACAAAAGCTGATTTCCGAAAAGAAAGCGTATTATTGTTTCTGTACCCCTGAAGAGCTAGAAGAAAGAAGGAAAAAAAAGACCGGAGGAGACAGGTCCTATGAATATGACAGGAAATGCCTGAAACTTTCGAAAGAAAATATCAAGCACAATATTGAAAGCGGCAAACCTTATGCTGTAAGATTTTTAGTTCCCCAGAGTAAGACTGTCAGCTTTAAAGACACTGTATATGGAAGCATAGCAGTCAATACTGCGACCATAGGAGATTTTATAATAATCAGGTCCAACGGCCTTCCCACCTACAATTACTCTGTAGTAATAGATGATGCCCTGATGAAAATAACTCATGTCATCAGAGGCGAAGACCATCTTACCAATACTCCCAGGCAGATCCTTATCTATAATGCCTTCGGCTTCAGTATCCCTGTCTTTACCCATCTGCCAATGATCCTGGGTGAGGACGGTCAAAAGTTAAGCAAAAGACACGGCTCGATCTCCATTGAAAAATACATAGAAGAAGGATTTACAAGAGAGGCAATACTGAATTATCTTGCCCTCCTCGGCTGGTCATATGGTGAAAAGACTACGATTTTCTCAACCAGAGAGCTAATAGAAAAATTTGAACTTGGTTCCATAAATAAAAAACCTGCTAAATTTGATTACAGCAAGCTTTTATGGATAAACGGATACTATATAAGAAATATGGAAGACTCCCGTCTGAAGAAGCTGCTGGAAAAGCAAATAAGAGATTATCTTGCCGGCAAAAACACTGATGAATTAGAAAACGGGGCAGGACAGCTGGATCATAAAATCGAAAAAATAATCCCTCTGGTAAAAGAGCGGATAAAGACGCTTAATGAAAGCATAGATCTGATAAAGCCGTTTTTTATAAAAATCAAATACACAAAAGAACTTACCTCTTACTTTAAAGATAAAAACATTAACGCTCTTGATGTATTAAAAAAGTCATACGAGGCACTGAGTAGAATAAACAGTAAATTTTATGCAGACGATACCGAAAGGGACCTGAGAGCAGTCTCCGAAAGATTAAGTCTGAATCTTAGAAAAACCGCAGAGGCAGTAAGGATAGCCATATGGGGCAGCCGCATCAGCCCTCCTTTATTTAAGACCATGGAAATACTGGGAAAGGAATTGACACTGGCCAGAATAAATGAATATATGGAAAGTATTACAACTTGAAAGTCATCTCCTCAGGTGTCAGGTCTTTTCCCCTTTCAATGACCTTCCTGGCAAAATAAGCAATGACCATTTCTTCAGCTGTGGGAACTATATATATTTTTGTTTTTGACACTACTGAATAATCAGACGAAATAAGGCTCAGCACACTGTTTAACTCCTTATTCCTGGCAAGATCCAGCCTTATCCCCATAAAGTCCATATTTTCCAGGCATTTTTCCCTTACATATACGCTGCTCTCACCTATTTCGCCGCCAAAAACTATACAATCAATATTGCCGAGTACAGTTGAAAATGCCCCTATATATTTTCTTATTCCATCAATATAAGAATCTAAGGCAAGCTTTGCTCTCTTGTTTCCCTTTCTGGCTGCACTCAAAATCCCTTTAAAGTTATCTGCCTGTATTCCGGATGCAGCAGCAAGACCGGCATTATTTGTTATTTCAGCCTGTGTATCCTCTGCTGAAAGTCCGAGTTCATTCATTGCAAACAGTAGAGCAGTACCGTCGATATCACCAGCTGCCGTCTTCTGTATCAGCCCCGAACCAGGTGAAAAACCCATACTGGTAGCAATTGATTTTTTATTTCTTATAGCACAGATAGAACTGTTTTCTCCCAGATATATTGTAATCAAATTCAGTTTTTCGGCTCCTTCCATTTTACATGTCATTGCAGTCATATACTGATGTGAGAAACCATCAAATCCGTTCTTTTTTATTCCCAGTTTCTTATGCCAGTCCCACGGAAAACCTAAAAATCTCCTGAACTCGGGTATGGAATAATGAAAGAATGAATCAAAGACTCCTACAACAGGCACTTTAAGCATTCTCATAAACCCCTCGACGGCTTCCATATTTGATGGATTACATGCCGGTGTTACAGATACATACCTTCTCATTTCATCTAATATTTTCTGGGTTAAAATATTAGCCCCATATCTTTCTCCAAAAATACATTTAAATGCTACCACCTCTATATCGCGGGGACTGACTATTATGCCATTTTTAATATACCAGCCGAGAAGAAACTTTATAACCGATTCAATTCCTATGATTTTAACCTGCTTGCTGGAAGCTTTCTTACTGCCGATCCTGCAAATGAAGTTTGATCTCCCCCTGGTCTTTATTCCATCCATATTGGCCTCACCTAAGACTTCCATCCCGTTTTTGTCTTTAATATCAATAATTTTACTCTTAAGCCAATTACCCTGAGTACTCGCAACTACTACAATCATCCAATCCCCTTTCAAGCATTAAGACATACATTAATATCTATAATAAGTTTATAACAACTTTATAAAATTTATTTTAGCAGATTTAAAACAATTTTTATAATTTCATTACCTTTGGGTACAAAAATTAGAAACTTGAAAAGCAGCCTAAAGCACAGTCAATCTTTATCTTTAAAGAGGCATTTTAAATCAAATCTTAAGTTTTTTATCTCTGTGGCTATTTCCCGCAGTATCTCAAATCCATTATTAAAACAGGTAAAAAATGCTTTATCCTCTTTTTCCAATTTTTCTTTTATAAGACACCTTATAAAAAAAGACAGCGACATATCCATCTTGCCTGCAATTTTTTTTGCGCTGTCCATAAGCTCTTTGTCCAGCCTGAAACTATACATCTTCCTTGTCATAATATCTAAATAATAGAAATTAGTGACTGATTTGTCAACTGATTTAACTTCCTGTCTCTAAAAATACAGCATAATAAGTCAAGTTGATTTTTAAAATAATTTATGAAATAATCAATTTATCAATACTAATACTATAATAATAATAGTAATTATGTTTAAATGTGAAAGTGTGAGATATGACCAAAGAAAAAATCTTTTTTGATAATGCTTCTACCACAAGAATAGATCCTGAAGTCCTTGAAGAAATGGATCCTTATTTAAAAGAACAATACGGCAATCCGTCCAGCCTCCACGATTTCGGTGATAACGCAAAAAAAGCCGTAGATAAAGCAAGGAAACAGGCAGCAGATCTTGTAGGTGCAAATGAAGAAGAAATATATTTTACATCCTGCGGTACGGAATCAAACAACCTTGCACTGTGGGGTCTTACCAAGGCGCATAAGGACAGAGGGAATCATATAATATCTTCCAGTATTGAACATGTATCTATCCTTAATCCCCTAAAAGAATTAAAAAAAGAAGGCTGGAAAGTAAGCCTGGTCCCTGTTGATAAGTACGGTGTTGTAAAACCGGAAGACGTAAAAAAGGAAATCACCAAAGATACGGTACTGATATCAATCATGCATGCAAATAATGAGGTGGGGACTATTCAGAAAATAAAAGATATCTCAGATATCGCCAGGGGGGTAAACATCTTATTTCACAGCGACGGCATTGCCGCTGCAGGTATAATACCGGCAGCTGTCGGCAAACTCGGCGTAGATTCATACAGCTTCTCCTCCCAGCAGATGTATGGGCCTAAAGGAGCTGCCGCACTATATCTTAAAAAAGGAACAAGAATAAAGCCGCTGTTTTTGGGAGGCATTCAGGAAAAGGGAAGAAGAGCCGGAACTGAAAATGTACCCGCTGTCGCCGGTTTTGGCAAAGCATGCGAGATAGCCAGAAAAGAAATAGACAAGAACATCAAACATATGTCAAAACTGCAGCACAATCTGATCAAAGGGATAAATGAAAAAATTAAAAATGTCAAACTGAACGGGCATCCAGCCGATAGAACCCCTGGAAATGTACATATTAGTTTTGAATTTATAGAGGGTGAATCAATACTTCTTATGTTAAATATTGAAGGAATCGCCGCAGCCAGCGGGTCCTCATGCACATCACAGGCACTTAAAAGTTCACACGTCCTTCTGGCCATGGGCCTTACCCCTACTATGGCCCAGGGTTCAATATTATTTTCCCTGGGAAAGTATAACACTCAAAAAGAAGTAGACAGAGTCCTGGAAGTCCTCCCTCCGATTATAGACAGGCTGAGGAAAATGTCACCTTTGTACAAGGAGTAGAAAACACTTGAAAGTAACGGTTAAAAATAATATATTGATTAAAGCCCATAGCTTTACATTTAGAATACTAAGTATAAAAAGAGGTAACAATGGCTATGTACAGTAAGAAAGTCATGGATCACTTTATGTCTCCAAGAAATGTGGGAGAAATAAAGGACGCGGATGGCATAGGCGAGATCGGAAATCCGGTTTGCGGAGATATGATGACTTTCTATATAAAAGTCAAAGATAATAAAGTCGATGATGTAAAATTCAAGACTTTCGGCTGCGGTGCAGCAATTGCGGTATCCAGCATGGTAAGTGAAATGGCCAAGGGCAAGACACTGGAAGATGCATTGAAAATTACCAATAAAAATGTCGCTAAAGAACTCGGCGGACTTCCTAAAAACAAACTCCACTGTTCTAATCTGGGTGCAGATGCATTGCATAAGGCTATAGAAAATTACCTTAAAAAACAAAAAAATAAAAAATAGCATATACAGGAGCCGCTATGACTAAAAAAGAACAAAAAAGCAAAGGAAAAAAGTCACCGTGCAGATGCCCTTACTGTGATATGGAGTTAGAGAGCAGTAAAGTTGAATATTGTTCTTTCTGCAATTTTAAAGTCAGCCACTGCACAGTATGCAGTTACCCTGTTTCAGATAAAATGGAAAAATGTCCCAACTGCGGAGCACATCTATAAAAACTATGGAAAAGGGCAGCAAAAAAGTAAAAAAAATCACTGCTGATAATTATCTGGACTGCATCGGTCTCTACTGCCCGGTCCCGATATACGAGACAAGAAAAAAAATAGACAACATGAAAAAGGGCCAGATACTTAAGATGACTGCAGATGATCCCGGCTCCAAACCGGATATGAAAAGCTGGGTCAGGATGACAGGAAACAAACTTCTAAAAATAGAAAAAGAAGATGATACATTCACATTTTATATAGAAAAAAAAGAGTAATTTAAATCCTTCTTTTTTTAACCACCCGGGATATTACATTTTGCCACATAATAAATTTTCTGATAGCATTATGATGCCATCATATTGGGGAGTCGTCTAAAGGTAGGACATGCGGCTCTGGACCGTAGAGTGGGGGTTCGAATCCTCCCTCCCCAGCCACTTTGTACTAATTGCCTCAGAGAGAGAAGAAACACCATAAGAAACAAGGTTTTTAACTGGTTCTAACCTTAGATACTGTTTTTCAATTTCAGGATGCTCATCTCTAATAGGAACTATCCATTCATTAGAAGATTTACTATTTCCATGTGTCCCTTTTTTGAAGCATACTTTGAAGCGGTTAAGCCATCTACACTAACAGCATGAACATTGGCACCATTTTCTAAGAGTAATTTTACAACTTTAGCATATCCTTTCATCGAAGCAAACATCAATGGGGTATTGAAGTATTTATCTGCTTTGTTTACATCAGCACCCAATTCTATGAGTAGCTTTACTAATTCAACATGTCCTTGCATAATAGCTCTTAATAAAACAGTATTATCTAAATAATCTTTAGCGTTTACATCAGCACCATTTTCTATTAATAGCTTAGATATTTCCTTTGGTCCTTCCAGTGAAGCTTTACCAAGCGCAGTATTTCCAAAGCTATCTTCAGCATTTATGTCAGCACCATTTTGTAAAAGTAGCGATACTATTTCTGTGTGCTTATAGGTTGAAGCAAACATCAAAGCAGTATATCCGTTATTGGTTTTGGCATTAACATCAGCACCTTTTTCTATAAGTAGTTTCACTATATCGGTATGCCCTCCCATTGAAGCATTTATTAGTGCAGTATATCCATCATTATCCTTAAGTTCGGTATCAGCACCTTTTTCTAAAGCTTCCCTTACAGAAATTATATTACCTTGCTTTGCATATTCTATTAAGGCCATAATTCCTCCTAAAAAATCATACTTATTTTATTATTCTTAGTGGCCTTGGGCTGCTTCTAATATTTTTACTATTTCCATGTGTCGCTTTTCTGAAGCAAGTGTTAATGCTGTTTTACCAAAAATCTCTTTTGCATTAATATCAGCACCCTTTTCAACAAGTAGCTTTACTAACTCTGTATGTCCACATATTGAGGCAAATATCAGTGGTGTTTGGCTGTAGCTATTTTTTGGGTTAACATAAGCACCTTTTTCAATAAGTAGCTTTGCTACTTCAGTATTTTCCATTGGTGCAGCAGTAATCAAAACAGCTGTGCCGTTTTTATCTTTAGCATTAACATCGGAACTATTTTCAATAAGTAACTTTGCTGCTTCAGTATGTTTTTCACCTATAGCATAAATCAAGGCAATTTCACCGTCTTTATTCTCGGCATTGACATCAGCACCATTTTCAATGAGTAGCTCTACTATTTCAATATGTCCTCCTCTTGAAGCATTCATAAGTGCAGTATTGCCATCATTATTTTTAGCATTGACATCAGCACCTTTTTCTATAAGCAGCTCTACTATTTTTCCGTTTCCCACTTTTGAAGCAAACATTAGCGCAGTGTTGCCATCATTCTTTTTTATATTGACATCAGCACTATTTTCAATGAGTTGCTTTGCTAATCCTACATATCCCCCGTATTCCTTCTTTGAAATAAACATTAGCGCAGTGTTGCCATATTTGTCTTGAGCATTAACACCAGCACCTTTTTCTATAAGTAGCTTTACTGTTTCCGTATATCCTCCTCCTAAAGCCTTCATCAATGCAGTTTCACCATCATTATCTTTTATGTTAACATCCATACCTTTTTCTAAAAATAGTTCTATTATTTTTATATATTCTTCTCCGTATCCTCCTACTGAAGCAAGCATCAATGCATTATATCCTGTCCCATTTTTTACATTAATGTCTGCTCCCTTTTCTATGAGTAGCTTTACTAATTCTATGTGTCCTCCGTGCGAAGCATTCATTAGTGCAGTAAAACCATAGTCTTCTTTTACATTAACGTCAGCACCGTTTTCTATAAGTAACTCTACTATCTCTAAACTCCCTTTCTCCGAAGCAAATATCAATGCTGTTTCACCGCTAAAAGCTTTCATGTTAACATCAGCACCTTTTTCCAAAGCATCTCTTACAACAGTTATATCACCTTGCTTTGCTGCTTCTAATAAATTCATAATTCCCCCCTAAAAATTATACTTATTTTTTTCAAACTATAACAAAATAAAAAAACCGACTTATTTAGTCGGTTTCGCCATTAGCCTTAGGTTTTTCTATACAATTGGCGACCAACTATATAGGGAAAAACATTAATGCTACTAAATTTCTATTTTTATATTAAATTTAGTTATAAATATTATTTGATTTAATTATAGTACTGATACGATGAATGTTAAAATTATTTTTGAAGAATAATAAGTATTAAAAACCCAATTCAGGTATAAAAATATCCTTATTTAGATTTAATAAAGAGGTTCCAACTTTGTCCACTGTCCCCAGGCCAGCCAGTAAGACATATTTATTAGAAATATCTTCAAACCTATTAATTCCTTTAGAAAAATTTACTTGACAAACACTATTATATAAATTAGAATTCTAATATTTAGATTTCTAAATAATATTATTAAGAAAGAAAATTTAATATTATGAAAAAAAATGTAGATATAAAAATAGTTCTGGATATTCTAAAGTTTCTTTTTGAATTAAAAAACAACTTAATCGGAGATTTAGCTACACAGGTTCATAAACATAATATAAACAGGTCAGAATTCATTGCCCTGATTAGTATTAGTGATAATGGAAAAATGAGTATGGGTAGATTATGTAGTGATGTGGATCTAAAATCAGGTAGTCTCACAACATTAATAGATAACCTTATTGAAAAGGGTTATGTAAAACGAGAATTTGACAAAAACGACAGGAGAAAAGTCTTGGTTAGTCTGACAGAAAAGGGAAAAATTTTTACAAAGACAATGAGAAAGTATTTTAAAGATACTGTTCTATTTAAAATTAAAAACCTCAGCGTAAAGGAAAATAAGGATTTTTTTGAGGCAATAAATATGCTGAAGAAAATAAATGGTAAATTAAAGGGTAAAGATTAATGGCAAATAGTAGTCAAAATATAATAGACCTAGAAAATAAAAGAATTGGACCACTTCTGGCAAAACTGGCTATTCCAACTACTATAGGGATGCTGGTAAATAGCTTATATAACATTGTTGATACTATCTTTATTGGAAAAGGGGTCGGCACTCTTGCTATTGCTGCTATTGGTATAGTCTTTCCAATACAGATGATAATAATGTCTTTAGCCCAATTAATTGGATTGGGCTCAGCTTCTATTATTTCAAGAAGTCTGGGTAAAAAAGACTTTGAAAGGGCAGGCCTAACTATCGGGAACTCTTTTATAGCAATCACTATACTCGGGATAGTATTCTCAGTAGTAATATTTATATTTATGAATCCTATCTTAAGACTTTTTGGTGCTACTGAAAATATTATTCCTTACGCCAGGGACTATCTATCTATAGTTGCATTCGGATTTGTGTACTTCCCGTTTTTGGTATCTACAAATAATCTTATCAGGGCAGAGGGAGATGCTAAAAATTCCATGATTATTTTGCTTCTAGCTACAATAAGTAATATTATTCTAGACCCAATA